>ERZ1031292.11-NODE-11-length-125040-cov-14.810681_pt1 | contig 125040 bp, 121 predicted proteins | sample MGYA00518215_ERZ1031292 | MGnify/ENA primary metagenome ERZ1031292 (study PRJEB33718, sample SAMN03159822) | human skin metagenome | collected 2014-02-25 | study: EMG produced TPA metagenomics assembly of the PRJNA266117 data set (Human skin bacterial metagenome... | reverse complement strand
TCAGGAGTCTCGTGGGCTCGGAGATGTGTATAAGAGACAGGCCCTCCCCACCCCATTCCCAGCCACTAACAGCAACCCAACAGCTAGACCTCATGGGCGCTACGGCCCAGTGCCCCATACTGATTTCGCGCGTTTGAGAGAGCGCATATGAGAGACAGAGAGGACCCTTGGTAGTTTCCACAGGACAACAGGCCTCTCTAACAAGAATCTAAGCATCACGCGGAAGAAGGCCTTTGCGGAAGCTTTTTATCAAAATCAATGAGACGGCCCAGCGCCCAATCCTTATCAGTAAGCAGGCGAGAAAAGACCAAACCGGCACCAATAGATCCAACCACCATCATTCCAGTTGCTACACTGGCCAATGCTTGATCCATCTGACCATCGTTCAAATAAAACACTGCCCGGAACATCGTCACCCCTGGGATCATAATCACCGCGGCCGGAACGGTGGTTGTAATACGAGGAAGACGCGCCCTTTTAGAAGCTACTGCCCCCAGCAACCCGATAACCAATCCCCCCACAAAGGCTGCAAAGAAAATGGTTGTTCCCGCGTGAATTAGAATCAAACGAAGCTCATTTGCCACGGTTCCAACACACGCCGCTACTAAGACCATGCGGCGCGAAGAGTTAAAAAGAAAAGCAAACCCAGCAATGCCTAGAAAACTTGCCAACGGCGCCAACAGAAACCATTGCATATCCTGTGCAGGCGCAGGTGGGTCAGGGCTAAGTTTAGTCAGCCAGCTAACCATTGAGACCGTGAAGGCGGCCGTAAATATAACGGTAAACGCATACCCCAACCTGACAATACCCGCATCAAGATCAAAGCGGGCTATGTCGATCAAAGCAGAGAAAAGTGGAAACCCAGGAATCAAGAATAGAACAGCTGCTACAAAGCCCGAGGACAATTCACTGGGTTCCACCAAGCCTATGGCCCCGAAAAATTCCGTCAACAAAAAGAAAACAATGCTTGCCGTCGCTCCACCAGCAATCACTCCTCCAATTTGATGAACGTGGCGGTGGAGAACTGTATAACGAACAAACTGGCCTGCAAACGCCGCCAAAGCAACCAACCCCACCGCTTCCAGCGGGAAAAAATTAAGATACGCAAACGCCGCACATGCGATCGCGGCAGCGAAAGAAAGGATTAGACCGCCCCAGCGCTTTTTGACATTATGCTCAATAGTATCCAGCATCGCCGCTAACTCCTGAGCAGTGATCCCTGCGTAGAGGCGGTTGTGGGTTAAATCTTCCAAGGCTTCGATCCGAGAGGCATCAACTGCAGGCGAATGTTGCCGAGCAATGACCGTCCGGAAGTATTCGCCGCGGTGAAACGTACAGGTAATCTGCGTCAGACCCACTGTGGCATCTAGATGGTCAAAGCCCAAAGCTCGCGCACTCCGTTTCATCCCTCTAAGTACGCGATAACCAGAGGTGCCGGCACCCATTAGGAGCATTCCCACCCGCAATACAACGTCCGCCTCGACACCCATTTGCCGATGCATCTCTGGATCAAATTGTTGTGCCATATCTCCTCCTCTGACATTGCTCTCGGCGCACAATTAAAGACTTGCCCACCCCAACCCGATAGCGCGCTTGTAGCTTTCCTAAAATCTTACGCAAAAGAAGCCTCTTGTGAATCATGTTCAGCAATCCAAAGGCCTCCACCTTTTATACCCGTAACCTGGTTGAGCTATTTTTACCCTCCCCAAATGGTTGCCACTATATTCACAGACAAATTTCAGACCTATGGCAGCCTAGCGCGTTACCTTGAATTTACGTGTTCGAGAGAACGCAAGAGAGATAGAGAGAACCAGTTCCAGCGCCCTGTGGCCCCAAGCGAGGCTCGGGCGTTGGAGCTGTTTTAGGGGTCTGCAGGTTGGGGCGTGGAGGAAGGGGTGGGCGTCGGAAAGCGATGCATGGACCAGATTCGCGGTTATGGATCCTGCGGACTACTCCCCCACCCCGCCGCCTCATGCAGCGCGCATGCCAAAAGGAATGGCCGCACACTCCATTGGAGCTGTGCGGCCGAATGCTGCATGTCGGTTAGTTGTTTCCTAAGTAGCTCATCACTGCGGCGATAGGGGCTTCGGTGCCGGTGCGCAGAGCGGGCTGGAGCAGCGGGGCGAAGTGCGGGCTGTGGTTAGGGACATCCTTTTCTTCTTCTCGGCCTGAAAATACCCAGAAGCAGTAGGGAACGCCGAAGGCGCGGGCAATGGTGGAAAAATCCTCCGAGGCGGTGAAGGGCTCAGCGTCGAGAACACGGTCGGGGCCAAAGTAGGCAGTAAAGGCTTCCTGAAGGCGCTCCGTGGTGTCCTTATCGTTGCTGGTAAGCGGGTAGGAATCGTGGTAGCTGAACTCGGCGGGCTGCGGGCTGCCAGCGGCCTGGCACTCGGCAGTGACGATGCGCTCGATGGCGCCAGTGATTTTATCGCGCACCTGCTCGCTATAGGCGCGCACATTGATCTTCAGGTTGGCCTCGAAGGGGATGATATTTGCTTTCGAGCCAGCATTGATGGCACCCACGGTCAGCACGCCCAATGCGGAGGGGTTGAGTTCGCGGAAGATGACCGTCTGTAAACGCATGACAATGGAGCTGGCCAGTACAACGGGATCGACGCTGAGGTGCGGCATGGAGCCGTGCGAACCTTGACCATAAATCTTGACGTCCATGCTGACCGCGGTGGACATGAATGGGCCGGAGGCCAGCGCCACCGTACCGGCGGGAAAGTTGCTGGCAAAGACGTGTTGGCCAAGTACTACGTCCGGCGTGGCGACCTTGTCCACAAGTCCGTCATCCACCATGGACTGGGCACCGGCGGCGATCGCCTCGCCCGGTTGGAAAATTAGCTGTAGGGTGCCGGACCACTGGTCGGTGACCTGCGCCATGAGCGCGCCCATGCCCAGCAGGCTGGCCACGTGGGAGTCATGGCCGCAGGCGTGCATGACGGGGACCGCGTTTCCTTCCTGGTCAACGGCGGTATCGATGGAGGCGTAATCCAGGCCGGTGTCCTCCTTAACCGGCAGGCCATCGAAATCCGCGCGCAGCATGACGGTTGGCCCGGCACCGTTTTCTAAGACACCGACCACGCCGCCGCCTACTTCGATGTGGCGAAAGCCAAGCTCGGCAAGTTTGTCCTTGATAATGCCCAGCGTGCGCTCTTCCTGCATGGATAGCTCCGGGTGCTGGTGCAGATCCTTATAGAGCGGCTCCTGCCAGGCTTTGACGGAGTCATAGTTGCTGCAAACGGCACGGACAGACATTGCTTCCTCCTGGTGGGCACGTGGTGGATTGTGGGGGCCAGTGTAGTGGGGCGGGAGGAAGGTGGGCGTCGGCAAGCGGGGCATCTTTGTAACGGCAGACATAGTTGGGCAGTGGAGCGACCAGCATCATAGGTAGTTGCGCTGCGGCTTTATAGAATCTTTGATGACGTGTCTACCTTTAACTCATCGGCTTCTTATTATTCATCAGATGTTTGTTTTCTGTGTAGCTGGGCGTCACCTGCCCGCCCTAGATTGACCGAGTGACTTTTCAGGAAGACTCTCTCGGTGCCGGTGGCGCCGGCACTACAACCGCATCTCCCGCACGCGCGGAAAACTCCGGTGATTCCGCGGCGCTTGTCCGCAAAGCCAAGCGCAACCGCCACAAGGAATGGTTACTGGCCGCGGCGCTCTTAGCGCCGAACCTTATCTTGCTGGCCGTCTTCACCTACCGGCCGCTGCTGGACAATATCCGCCTCTCCTTTTTCAATTGGAATATCTCCAGCCCCACCTCCACCTTCGTGGGCTTGGATAACTATGTGGAGTGGTTTAGCCGCGATGACACGAAGACCATCGTGCTCAACACCCTGGTCTTTACCTTCTTCGCAGTGATTGGCTCCATGGTCATCGGCCTAGCGCTGGCCTTGCTGCTGAACCAAAACATTAAGGGCCGCAACTTTGCGCGCTCGGTGGTCTTTGCCCCCTATGCCATCTCCGGCGCGGCCATTGGCATTGCCTTCCAATTCGTCTTCGACCCCAACTTTGGCCTCATCCAGGAAATACTGGGCTGGTTCGGTGTGGACTCCCCCAACTTCTACGCAGTACCGGGCTGGGCCATGTTCATGGTGACCTTTACCTTTGTGTGGAAGAACCTGGGCTATACCTTTGTCATCTATTTGGCAGCACTACAGGGCTTGGATAAGGAATTAGATGAAGCTGCCGCTATCGACGGCACCGGACGCTGGCGCAAGTTCTGGCGCGTGACCATGCCGCAGCTGCGCAATACCACCTTCTTCCTATCCATTACGGTGCTGCTCAACTCCGTGCAGGTCTTCGACATCATCAACGTCATGACCCGTGGCGGCCCGCAGGGCAATGGCACGCAGACGCTGGTCTTCCAGATCTACAACGAGACCTTCGTCAACTTCCGCGCCGGCTACGGTGCGACTGCCGCCACGATCTTGTTCCTCATCCTGCTCATCATCACCCTGATCCAGGTCCGCATCATGGATAAGCGAGGTTAACCCAACATGGCTACTTCTACCCTTCACATGGTCACGGATGAATCCCCCACCGCCCGCCGCGCCAAACTCATCGGCGGCTACCTGGGCATCCTGGCGGTCTTGCTGCTCATTGGCCTGCCGCTGTTTTGGATCCTCATGACCTCGTTTAAGGCCAAGGGCGATATTTATACCAACCCGGTCAATTGGCTTCCGCCGGTATGGGAGACTGAGAATTACTCCGATGCCACCACCCGCGTGCCTTTCTGGACCTACCTGCGCAACTCGGTGCTTATTACCGCAGTGCTGTCCATCATCAAGATCGTGTTGGGAGTCATCTCCGCCTATGCGCTGGCCATTCTGCGCTTCCCGGGCCGCCACCTGGTATTCCTGCTGGTCATTTCCTCGCTCATGGTGCCCAGCGAAATCACCGTCATTTCCAACTACGCCCTGGTCAATTCCTTGGGCTGGCGCAATACCTTCGTGGGCATCATCGTGCCGCTGGCCGGCGTGGCCTTCGGTACCTTCTTGATGCGCAACCACTTTTTGTCCTTGCCCTATGAGCTGGTTGAGGCTGCCCGCATGGATGGTGCAGGCCCGATTCGCTTGCTCACCAAGGTGTTACTACCGGTCTCATGGCCTACCCTAACCGCTTTTTCCGTCATCACCATGGTCAATGAATGGAATACCTACCTGTGGCCCTTCCTCATGGCGGATACAGAGGACGTTGCCCCGCTGCAGGTGGGTTTGACCATGCTGCAAAACAACGATGGCGTGACCAACTGGGGCCCGGTAATGGCCGCCACCATTCTCACCATCCTTCCTATGGTCATCATCTTCCTAGCCTTGCAAAAGTACATGATTCAAGGCCTCACCACTGGCGCCGTGAAGGGTTAGAAGGCTTCTTCCCCACCCACGCTCGCCGTTTCCACTTGCTTTACTTTCCACCCCTTACCCACCCTTTTTTAAGGAGAACTACATGCTACGTCGCAAATTCCTCGCCCTAGCCTCCACAGCCGCTTCTGCTACCGCACTCGCAGCTTGTGCCGGCACCTCGTCCACCAATCCGCAGGGTGGCAACGACAAGGGCGGCAACGGTGAAGTCACCGAGCTGACCTGGTGGTCCAACCACCCGGGCACGTCCAAGGACATTGAGAAGGAGATCATCTCCCGCTTTGAAAAGGAGAACCCGGACATCAAGGTCAACCTCGTTGATGCCGGCAAGAACTACGAAGAAGCAGCACAGAAGTTCAACGCTGCGCTCACCGGCCAGGACCTGCCGGACATCGTGGTGCTGTCTGACGTCTGGTGGTACAACTTTGCCATCAATGGCCAGATCGCCAACGTGGATGACCTTGCTAAGGAAGCGGGCATCGACCTGTCTACCTACGTGCAGCCCCTTTATGAGGACTACAACTACGACGGCGGCCACTTTGCGCTTCCTTTCGCTCGTTCCACGCCGTTGTTCTACTACAACAAGGACGCGTGGAAGAAGGCCGGTCTGCCAGACCGCGGCCCCAAGTCCTGGGATGAGATGGATGAGTGGTCCAAGAAGCTGGCTGAGGCTGATTCCAAGATGAAGCCTTTTGGCTGGGGCGATGCCGTGGACTACCTGGGCTGGATCTTCCAGGGCCCGCTGTGGTCCAAGGGCGGCGCTTACTCCGATGAGTGGGATCTGAAGTTCACCGATGACAAGACCATCAAGGCCGTCGAATGGCTCAAGGACATCACCGATGAGAAAAACGGTTACTCCTACGTGGGCAATGACATGGCTATGGAGTTCGGCACCGGCCGCGCCGCCGCCACCGTCCTGTCCACCGGTGACCTGGCGGGTCTGACCGATACCGCCAAGTTCGAGCTCGGCACCGCCTTCTTGCCTAACCCGACTGGCGAAGGTGCCTGCCCCACCGGTGGTGCCGGCCTGGCCATCCCGGCTGGCATCAGCAAGAACCGCCAGCTGGCTGCTATCAAGCTCATTGACTTCATCACCAATGAGGAAAACACCTGCTACTGGTCCCAGAACGTGGGCTACATGCCGGTGCGCTCCACCGCGGTGGACAACGAGAACCAAAAGAAGTTCATGAAGGACAACCCGAACTTCGAAACCGCTATCAAACAGCTGCCAGAGACCCGACCGCAGGACAATGCCCGCGTCTTCCTGCCCGGCGCGGACCAGGAAATCGGCGGCGCCTTTGAAAAGATCGTCACCAACCGCGATGACGTCACCAAGGTGCTGACCGATCTACAAACGACCCTGCAGTCTATCTATGACAACCAGGTCAAGACCGTCATCAATAAGTAGGCTCTCGCAGCCACCCCTTCCCCACTAGATTCTGAAAGGTAACCATGGCTACTGTCACCTTCGATGGCGCAAGCCGCATCTACTCTAAGGACGCGGAACGCCCCGCCGTTGACCGCCTCAACCTGGATATTGCCGATGGCGAATTCTTGGTCCTCGTTGGCCCATCCGGCTGCGGCAAGTCCACCAGCCTGCGCATGCTGGCAGGTCTCGAGCCCACCGACCGCGGCTCCATCCGCATCGGTGGTAGGGACGTCACCGGGGTCAGCCCATCGGACCGCGACGTGGCCATGGTCTTTCAGAACTATGCCCTCTACCCCAATATGTCCGTGGCGCAGAATATGTCCTTCGCGCTGGAAAACCGCAAGGTCCCGAAGAACGAGATTAAATCCCGCGTGCACGAGGCCGCGAAGATCCTGCAGATGGAAGACCTTCTTGACCGCAAGCCGGCTAACCTTTCCGGTGGCCAGCGCCAGCGCGTGGCCATGGGCCGCGCCATCGTCCGCGAACCGGCCGTATTCTGCATGGACGAGCCGCTGTCCAACCTGGATGCCAAGCTGCGCGTCTCCACCCGCGCGCAGATTTCTAACCTGCAGCGTCGCCTTGGTACCACCACCGTCTATGTCACCCACGACCAAACTGAGGCAATGACCATGGGTGACCGCGTCGCCGTTCTCAACGCCGGCGTCCTACAGCAGGTGGATACCACCCGTACCATTTATGACCGCCCACAGAACGTTTTTATCGCCGGATTCATTGGCTCCCCGGCGATGAATATCTACGACCTCACCCATAACTCCTCTGAGCTCACCATCGGCTCTACCCGCATCAATCTGGCCAACTACAACTTTGAGGGCGTGGAGACCGTCACGGTGGGCATTCGCCCGGAAGACTGGCAGCTAAACGATACCGGCAATGGCGGGGCAAAGTTCACCGTCGCGCACGTCGAGGAGCTGGGCAACCAGACCTATGTCTATGGCGAGCTTGACGACGCCGCCGGCAACAGCTCCGCCGACTGCGTGCTCAAGTCCTCGACCCGGATGGGTGGCCAGACCGGCATTTTGGTCGATGCCCGCGGCCGCTATGCGGTGGGCGATACTTTCTACGTTTCCCCCGACCCGGACCGAGTGCATCTATTTAGCACCACTACTGGCGAACGCCTGAACTAGAAGCAGAAAATAGGCAGTTGACACCTTAGATTCTTATTTTTCCCTTTGCAGACAATAAGAAACTGATATATGCTCGCACGCATAAGAAACCCGCACAATGCCATTTACCACGGTTATTGCTGGGAATATCGCACTCAGCGAACCTTAAAATCAACCGAAAGGTAACTCACTGCCTATGTATTCTTTCAAGAAGCTTTCTGCCGTCACTCTGGCTGCAACCGCAATCCTCGGTACCGTCGCCGCACCGGCCGCCAGCGCCAAGAGCGACCCAGTTCGCTCCCTCATCTCCCCGGGCACCTGCAAGACCATCACCAAGCTGGCCAACGATGGCAAGCCGGTTCCGGATCCTTCCATCCTCCACGATGAAGACTCCGTAAAGCCGTACTTCAAAGATGGCGTTTTGGAGTACAAGGTGGTCGAAAACTTCCCGTACCGCAAGCAGCTGGATGCCGCGGTTGCCGAGTGGAACAAGGCCCTCAAGGGCAAGGCTTCCCTGAAGGAAGTTAAACCTTCTGAAGCTAATGATGACACCATCGCCATCATCTTCAAGCCCGACCCAAATGGCTACGTCCAAGGCGCCGCCTACCCAGATCACAAGATGGTCTTTATCAAGATTCCTAATGCCCAGTACCCAGAGGCAGTCCAGGGCACCATCGCCCACGAGCTGGGCCATATGATGGGCGCGGGCCACTCCTGCGCCGGCGCGCTCATGGCCGGCGCTAACCAGAATCCCATCTCCTACCACGTGACCCCGCTGGATGCGGCGGCTATCATCCAGGGTCAGTTCGACTAAATCGCCTGACGCCTGCTTTCCCCTAGGCCCAGTACGGCGCCTAGGGGATTTTTCTGTCTTCACCCGGCTCCGTGTTGGGTAGGTCGCATTTAGCCGATTGCTTTAGGCAGCACACAGGACCACTGCTAACGTTTCCATTATTCAAAGTTTTGCAAAGGAAAAGGAACTCTCTATGGAAACGTGGGAACCTACACTATCCACCGGCCCGCTGCTGGGCATTGCGGTGGCCGCCATCGCCGTAATTTTGGTGCTGGTCATCTATTTCAAGCTTCACGCTTTTCTCACACTGCTGGTGGTCTCGGCTCTCACGGCGCTGGCTGCGGGCATTCCGCTCGAAGGAATCGTGCCCACCATGACAGAAAGCTTTAGCTCAACCCTGGGGTCGGTGGCACTGCTCGTAGGTTTGGGCGCCATGATCGGACGGTTGGTGGAAGCCTCCGGTGGCGCCAAATCGCTTGCCGACGCCATGGTCCACCGCTTCGGCGAATCCAAAGCACCCCTTGCACTCGGCCTGGCTTCGCTGATTATGGGCTTTCCCATCTTCTTCGATGCCGGCCTGATCGTGATGCTGCCGGTTATCTTCGCCGTAGCGCGCCGCCTAGACGGCCCCGTCCTTGCCTTTGGATTGCCCGCCGCCGGCGCGTTTTCCGTCATGCACGTATACCTGCCGCCTCATCCTGGCCCCGTTGCAGCCAGCGAATTCTATGGCGCTGACCTCGGCCTCGTCCTCCTCGTTGGCCTGCTGCTTGCACTGCCTACCTGGTATATTTCCGGTTACCGCTTCGGTCTGTTTTCCGGCAAGAAATTCCCGCTGAAGGTTACTGATGCCATCGCCGGCCCGGTGCTTTCGGAAGAAGAGCAACCCCTCAAGCCGGCCTCTGCCCCAACGGTGATTTCCCTCTTGCTCATCCCGATGGTGCTCATCTTCTTCAACACCGGACTCAACGCTTTGGCGTCCTATGGCACCATTGACGCCAACGCCGCGTGGGTGCGGTTCTTTGTCATGCTGGGCCAGACCCCGATCGCGCTGCTCATCACTGTGCTCATTGCACTCGTGGTCCTGGGCCTGCGCCGCGGCGTAGAAAAGACTGCGCTGGAAAAGCTCGTCGATTCCTCGCTCGGGCCCATTTGCTCGGTCGTGCTCATCACCGGTGCCGGCGGCATGTTCGGTGGCGTGCTGCGCACCTCCGGCATTGGTGATGCGCTGGCTGATTCCCTCTCCGGCCTTGGCATCCCCGTCATCCTGGCTTGCTACCTCATCGCCGTGGCCCTGCGCCTAGCCCAAGGCTCGGCAACCGTTGCGCTCACCACCGCTGCCGCCCTCATGGTTCCCGCCGTGGAAGCCGGCGGCTTCAACGAGCTCCAACTCGCCCTATTCGTCGTGGCTACCGCCGCCGGTTCCGTCTTCGGCTCTCACGTCAACGACTCCGGCTTCTGGCTCGTCGGCCGCCTGATGGGCATGGATACGGTCACCACACTGAAGACCTGGACGGTCAACCAAATTCTGATTTCCGTCATCGGCTTTGCCCTAGTCTTGGTGCTCTACGCAGTAGCAGCGCCCTTTTAGGCCCCAGTCTTAATCCAAGCAGCAGCCTTTTGGGCAATCTCCTCGACTGGCCGAGTCACATCAAAGACGCGGCCAGTTTCGTCTTCTTCCAGCGGCTCCAAGGTATCGAACTGCGACTGCAAGAGCGACGCCGGCATAAAGTGCCCCGGCCGGTGCTGCATCCGCTCATGCAGCACATCAAAGTCGCCGTGTACGTGAACGAACACCACGGCTGGGCAGTACTCGCGAATCAAATCCCGGTACTTGCGCTTCAGCGCACTGCAGCCCACCATCGCGCCTTCTGGCCTATCCGCCAGCCACTGACCAATCTGCTTCAACCACGGTTCCCGGTCCGCATCATTGAGCGGTGTACCTGCAGCCATCTTGTCGATATTGGCCTGCGGATGCATATCATCGCCATCGCGATACTCCAGACCTACCAACGGCGACAGCGCCTCCCCCACCGTTGTCTTTCCCGAGCCGGATACTCCCATCACTACGATGTGGCGGAAAGTGTTCTGGTCCATGGTGGCTCCTTGCGTTGATTGTGTTCCTTTCAAGTTTAGGCAGAGCCCTCGAACTCAGGTTAAACAACCGCATCTAGTGCCGAGGCCAATATTTTTCTCAAGATGTAAAACAGCCACGTTATTGCCTCAAACTGATGGTTCAAGGGCTATAACGTGGCTGAAAGTTGGATGGCTCGCGGGGCCGAAGGTGACCTAGCCGAGGTTTTCGAGGGCGTCGAAAACTAGGCGCCAGAAACCGGCGTGGTCGAGGGTGGTAGCGACTTGGGTGTGGCAGGAGGCGTCGGCAGGCTCGCGCAGGTCGGTGACGGTCATGCCGGTGGTGAGTGCACCGGCGAGCTCGACGTGAACGGGGGCCTTGCGGGTCTGGACGATGTCCGGATCGATGAGGTAAGCGATGGTGCACGGGTCATGGACGGGTGGGTTATCAAAGCCCTGGTTGGCCTGGTAGGCCTTGCGGAAGAAGCCGAAAAGACCGACGACGAATTCTGAGACTGGGGTACCCAGAGCCTTGATTTCGGCTTCGACCTCCGGGGTGGCAAGCGCCTGGTGGGTGAGATCGAGGCCCACCATGGTGACGGGCCAAGGCTCTTCGAAGACGATGTGCGCGGCCTCGGGATCGATCTTGATATTGAATTCGGCGACTGGGGACCAATTGCCCTCGTGGTAGCCACCACCCATGAGGACTACTTCCTTAACGCGCTCGACGATGCGCGGTTCCTTGCGCGCTGCCATCGCGATATTAGTAAGCGGGCCGGTGGGCACCAGGGTGATGGTGCCGGGCTCGTGGGACATGATGGTGTCGATGATGAAGTCGATGGCGTGGGCGTCGGCAAGCGCGGTGCTTGGGTCCGGAAGTTGGACGCCTTCCACGTCCATGCCGGTGGAGCCGTGGATCGCCTCGGCGACCTCAACGGGGCGCACGAGTGGGCGATCGCAGCCGGCATAAACCGGAATCTCAGGGTGACCAGCAATTTCCTTAACCACCAGGGCATTGTGGGAGACCTTGTCCAAAGTCTGGTTGCCGCCCACGGTGGTAATGCCCAGCAGCTCGATGTTGGGGTTGCCCATGGCTAGGAGCAGGGCCACCGCATCATCGTGGCCGGGATCGCAGTCCAGAATGATTTTTCGCGTCATGCCACGAGCCTACTTTCGGGCGTTGACGGCCGCCACGGTGTCATCGATGGACTCCGGGCGCGGAATGAGGAAGGACAAGGCCAGGGCCGCAAGCAGGATAATGACGCCGGCGATCATGCCCGCGCGGTAGCCATGCTCGAAAGACCCGGAAACCGCGAACAGCACTGCAAAGGACAAGCCCGCGCCTAGGTTGAAGGCACCGGCGTTCATGCCGGGAAGATAGCCCTGGTTATCGGCCGGCGAGAGCACAATTCCTAAGCCATTGAGCATGATATTGGCAATGCCGGCGTAGGTCACGCCCAAGAAGATGGAGACGAAGAGCAGGGTCCATGCGTTCGGGGCGCCGACCACGAAGATGGAAATAATCAGGCCAACGACGGTGCCAATGAGGCCGGTTTGCAGGACGTACTTATAGCCCAGTTTGGAGGCCATCCAACCGGCAATCGGGCCGAAGACCAGGCCGGCGAGGGCGTACGGGGTCAGGGTGACCCAGGAAATGGTGCTGGCGGAAATGCCGGCGCCGGCGTCTGCGTCCTGGCCGAGGTTCGGAATGAGGCCGTTCATTACGGCAAAGACACCGGTCATGGTAAGCAGCGTGGTAGAAAGCAGTGCCCAGGTGCGGCGCTGCTTGAGGTAAGCCACCGGCACGAGCGGATCGGCGACCTTCTTCTCCACGTTCCAGAAGGCCCAAAAGCCGGCGGCACCAATGAGAAGAAGGATAATGACGAGGAACCAATTGGCCTCGGCAAGCTTGCCCGCCTCGTTGAATGCGGTGAGAACGCAACCCAGAGCCACGGCCAGGGGCAGCACACCCGTCCAGTCCATGCGCGGGGTTTCGGGGGCCGTGGATTCCTTGGTAAATACCTGCACCGCTACCACTGCAATGACACACAGTACTGCCATGGTCCAAAAGACCGAGCGGTAGCCAAAGTTTCCTGCCAACCAGCCGCCGGCCAGGGCATCCACGCCAGCGATGCCACCATTGACGGAAGTGACAATTCCCAGCAGCAAGGCATACTGCTGTTCATTGAGCACTTGCTGGCGCAGCATAATCAGGCACAGCGGAACCGTAGGTCCTGCCACGCCTTGGATGATGCGGCCGATAAGCAGCACGGCGACGTTCGGCGCTATGGCTGAAACCACGCAGCCCAGCGCAGCAACGCCCATCATGCCGACGAGGACCTTCCTGCGTCCGATGAGGTCGCCCCAGCGGGGCAGGAATAGTGAGAATAGTGCCGCGGCCGTAAAGAATGCCGTTTGCGTCAGGCCGATCTGTGCGGTGGTAGCGCCTAGCTCGTCTTCCATCGTCGCCAGGGCGGGCGAGAGCATCGACGCATTGAGCTGGAAAGCGAACACCGCCGTAAACAGTGCGAACATCAACGGGATATAGGAGCTGGGCTGGAGCTTTGGGGGCTCGGAGGTGGCGGAAGTCATGGCTATAAATGTAGTTGATGAATCCTGCGCTCCATAGTGGGGAGCGTGGCTCAATTCCTTGGCGTTGCACAGTGGTTTGTGTTGCAATCGATGGGAACCGCCGTGTTCGTCGGAAAGCGTACTTCTAGCCCACTGTAAAGGGGATAAGGTATCGGGTCATCGTTACTGTTTGGAACATAACCCACGCACTTCCAGCCTTTGCTGTTAGAACGTTCCCCTGATGTACGGTAGTAACATCTGCATCCTTCTACTACATCGTCAGCAGCAAAGGACGCCGACGTTGAAAGGACTTAGTTTCCGCTATGCCTACAGTTTCTGATCGCCTGCACCGAGCCCAGCAGGATTTTAACGCGGTGATCACCATCATCCCGTTTGATGAGCACGCGGTCGATGAATCGCCCACGCTTGAGGGACAGCCGGTGGCGTTCAAGGACATCGTGGATGTGGCTGGGGTGTCGACCACCTGCGGCACCGAGGTGAATGTGGCCCGCACTCCGGTCAAGGATGCGCCAGTGGTGCAGCGCTTGAGGGCTAAGGGTGCGCTGCCGGTGGCGAAGGCGAACCTGCAGGAGTTTTCCTATGGCATTTTGGGCGATGCCTCCGCGTATGGACGAGTTATCAATCCGCGGGATCCCGAAGTGTGCGGCGGTGGATCGAGTTCCGGTTCGGCGGCACTGGTAGCTTGCGGCGCGCTGCAGCTTACGGTGGGTTCCGATAGCGCCGGCTCGGTGCGTGTGCCTGCCGCATGCCAGGGCGTGCTGGGTTTCAAACCCACCTTCGGTCTCATTCCGGTAGAAGGCGTCTTTCCCTTCGCCCCGAGCTTTGACTGCGTTGGATTCTTTGCCAGCTCAATTGACCTGATTGAGCAGGCTTTTATCGCCACTGCGGATGAGGAACCGGCCGCAGCGCAAGACGTTTCTGCTGTTGATGTCACGGCCCTTAAGGCCAAGGGAGAGCGCTTCGCAGATCTCTTGGCGGCGCTAGAGCACTCGGACTTTGAGATCACCGAGGGAGTGGACTTGGAAGACACCATCGCCGCCACGGCCGAGCTCTACGAGCCGATGCGCTTGAAAGAGGTCTATGATGTCCACCGGCCGTTGCTGGACCAGCGCGAAAGGTACCAGGATGTCATTTTGCAGCGAGTACTGGGCGGAGAAAATATCAGCCAGGAAGATTATGACGCGGCTGCACAGGGCGTGAAAGAACTGCGCGAAAAGGCTCTTGCCCTGCTTGGCGACGCCCCCATTATTCTCACCCCTACCCTCGATTCCGGCCCCCTCAAGTGGTCCGATATCACCGCGGAAAATACTGCGGAATCGGCCGCGAGCCTGCGGCGCTGGACCGAGCCTTTCAATGTGCTCCGATGGCCGGCAATTACGGTGCCGCTGCGCAGCGAAGAGGAAGAAGGTGTGGGTGATGCGGTGCAGGTCGTCGGCAAGCCGGGCGAGGACCTGACCGTGCTGCGCGTTGCCCGCGCTCTGCAGGCCCTGCTCTAGGCCTCGGCCAGCACTGTCTTTTCCTGCGTGCGCGGCCGCCAATAGGCGGCCTCGACAGCGCTAAGCTCCTTGAAATGCGATGAGGTGAGCTCATCCATTGCTTGGATATAGCCAGGAACCTCCTCACGCGGCAGGCGCAACCCCATGGTCAAATGCGGGGTCCACCGCGGCCCGCGCCCATCCGGATTAGCGGCACTGATTTTTCGCGCGGCAATTTCTAGCTCATCGGTCGTTTCAAGGAGCCAAGCCACCGTCTGCTTGCGCTTGGTGCCGAAAATGACGTTTCCTACCCGCCGGAAATCTGCCGGTATGACGGCCGGCAACAGCTGCGCTGCTAAATCCACGACCTCCGGCTGCATATGCGGCGAAAAGGTCACAGTAATGTGCGGGCGTTGCTGCTGGACGGGAAAGCCGCGCTCTGCAAGGCCGGCAAAGATTTCGCGTACTTGGTCTTCCTGCTTTTGCGGCAGGTAGAGCAAGATATTATCCGGCGATGCTTTACTCACAGGCGAGCGTTCCCTTTCTGTAGTGGAGTGCTTCCAGCGTACAGTCCAAGAAGTGGATCACTGCCTCTTGTGCCAGCGCAAACGTTTGCCGTTTAATGAGAGTCATGAACACTTCAGAGTCATCGCCCCTCATCCTCGCCATCACGGCGTGTCCGACGGGCATCGCACATACCTACATGGCGGCCGAAAACCTCGAGGCCGCAGCCCAAGAATTGGGCTACCGCATCAAGATTGAAACTCACGGTTCCATCGGCGTCGAAGGAACCTTTAGCAAGCAAGACATCGAAGACGCTGATGCCATTGTCATCGGTGCCGATACTGTAATTTCCAAAGACCGCTTCCATGGCAAACGCCTCGAGGCCACCGGTGTGGACGAGGCTATCAAACACCCGAAGGAACTGCTCAGCAGGTCCTTGAGCGCCTCGCGCTGGGAGGGCACTTCCGAGCAAACAGAAGAAGAGGCACCGCGTAAAAATAGCGTTGGTCAAACCATGTATAAGGCGCTGATGAACGGCGTCTCGCACATGATCCCATTCGTGGTAACCGGTGGTCTGCTCATCGCGGTCGCCCTCTCTATCGGTGGTACCCCAACGCCTGAGGGCATGGCGATCCCGGAAGATAGCTTCTGGAATACGGTCAATGAGCTTGGCGCGCTGGCGTTTTCGCTGATGGTCCCGGTGCTCTCTGGCTATATTGCGGTGGGCATCGCGGACCGGCCGGGCCTTGCCCCTGGCCTTATTACTGGCCTCATCGCCACCACCGGCTCGCTTTACGGTTCTGAGGCGGGCGCCGGTTTCTTGGGCGGCATTGTCACCGGTATTTTGTCCGGTTATGTGGCTCTTGCCATTAAGAAGATTCCGGTACACAAGTTCATTGCACCGATTTGGCCCATCATCGTCATCCCGATTTTCACCACGCTGATCGTGGGGCTCATCTTCATCTTGCTCATTGGCGCACCAGTTTCGGCCGCGTTCGAGGCAATGACCGACTATCTCGCTGGCATGCAGGGCTCCTCCGTCATCGTGCTGGGTCTTATCTTGGGCGCCATGATCGCCTTCGATATGGGTGGTCCCTTTAATAAAACAGCCTTCCTCTTTGGCGGCGGCATGATCGCGGCCGGCAATGCGGCACCCATGGGCATGGCAGCATGCGCGATTGCCGTACCGCCTCTCGCCGTTGGTGTAGCTACGCTCCTGCGCCGCCGGTGGTTTACCAAGGCTGAAAATGATGCAGGCATCGCCGCATTGTTCATGGGATTCTTCGGCATTACTGAGGGCGCCATCCCGCTCGCGGCCGCACGCCCGCTACAGGTTATCCCTGCCAACGTTGCCGGTGGCGCCGTAGCTGGTGCGCTCGCCGGTCTATTTGGTGTACAAGACCACGTCATGCACGGCGGCCCGATCGTCGCGGTGCTCGGCGCGGTAGATAACGTCGTTGGTTTCTTTATCGCCATGCTTGCCGGCATCGCTGTCTGTGCTGGCCTTATTCTCCTGCTAGTGGGATTGACGCAGCTCAAGGATAAGCCGCTTGTTGCTGTCGATACGATTAGCCTCGATAAAGACCTGGGTTCTTCCAGCGAAGAGGTCATTCGCTCCATGGTGAAGCTCACCTCATCGCGTATGTCTGATGCGGAAGCGGTCGCCAGCGCCGCGTTGAAGCGCGAATCCACCCGTTCCACTGGAGTGGGCCACGGAGTGGCCATTCCGCACGCTCGATCTGCGGGGGTGAAGGTACCAACTCTCGCCTTCGCGCGCCTGCCCCACGGCGTCACGTGGGCCGCGGGTGAGGACCCGACCACCTTGGCCTTCCTTATTGCCGTTCCGGATAACGCCGGAAAGCAGCACCTCAAGCTGCTATCCAAGCTGGCCCGCAGCATCATGAAAGAGGACTTCCGCGCACAGCTCCACGGTGCGAAGACGCGCAAGGAAGCCGCCGACATCATTTCACAGGTGCTCTCCCCTGCACCATCGACTGACAAGGCGGCCGCAACCACCCCGGCCTAAATTGTCTTGTACCTGAAAGCGCTCAGCAATTGTCCCGCTGGGCGCTTTTCTTATGCCCACACCGCGCAGAAATGGGGCGGATGGGGCGGTGTCGCGGGAGGGGCAGCGGTAGCGCGGCAGGTACAAGCGAGACTAGGCCCCGTCATGGCGCTCTCTTACGTTCCTTAGGCGGACAGAAAACCACAAGGTTCTTTATAGGGTTTGCCAAGAATCGCACCGGTTTTGCCAGCAACGAACTTAAAACAAGGGCCACATACCTTAAAACAATCTCATTTCCCTGGGAACCTGAGATATTGGTTGAAATCTACCCCCGTGGGGGCGGGGAACTGAGCGGCATCGCTGAGGGAATTTAGGGGTTTCCTAGCTCAAATCGAGAAATAACTAAGAGGCAATTAGTTTTACGCGACATCAACTTCATGAATCCTAATATTTGCTGGTCAGCTGGATTTTACCCGAGCGGAATTGATTAACTTTTAGGTGAAGGGGAACGGAGGTTAGCGGTTAACACTCCGAGATTCCCGCCCTCTTGATTTCCGCTAGGTCCCAGCAGAAAGGTGCCGCTCATGTCTACCCCCAAAATTCACTTCTCCGTCAAGAAGTTCTTCGCTCCTGCACTTGCAGCAGCCGTCGCTCTCAGCGTTGGCGCAGCTCCAGCAGAGGCCTCCAGCTCCTTGAGTAGCTTCGGTGGTGTAAAGCTTCCGGTACCGTCCGCCAGCCAGCCCGTCGCCCCAGCTGCCGCTGCGAAGCCAGTTGCCCCAGCTTCCAACCGGGTCCAGAACATCATCAACCACACCAACGCCTACCGCCAGGCACACGGCCTGCGCCCGGTTCGCGCCAACGGTGCACTCAATGCGCTGGCCCAGGATTGGGCCAACCAGCTGGTTCGCGCCGATAAGCTCAGCCACCGCCCGCAGCACTGGAACTACTACCCTTCCAACATCCCGGCCGGCGGCGAGAACGTACTGCAGGCGTGGAGCGACTACTCCGATGCCCTCCTGGTCAAGCTTTGGTACGAATCCCCGGGTCACCGCAAGATCATGCTCGACCCACGCGCCAAGACCATCGGCGTTGGCGTTGCCATCAACTCTGAAGGAAAGCTCTACGCTGTCCAGAACTACGGCCGCTAAAGTTTTCACAAGCTAGGGCCTTCGGGCTCTTGGGCTCTAGCGGGCCACGCCGCCCCCTCCCGGACCTCTTACCCGGGGCGGGGCGGTTTTCTCATGCCTAGGTGGGAGTGCGCACGCGGGTAAATGAAAAGTAACCGTCTTCACAAATGGCAGTGGCGAGGGTTACACTTAAGGGCATTCGAATTGTTCAACAATCTTAAAGGACGGTGTTGAATGTCCTCACTCCATATTGATTTGAACGCGGACTTGGGAGAAACGACCGCGGGCAATCCGGTCGCAGATGACGCGGCGATGCTGGAAATGGTGTCCTCCGCAAACGTGGCTACCGGCTTCCATGCGGGCGACCCACACTCGATTGCCGGCACGCTCAAGGCGGCAGCAGAAGCAGGCGTGACCGTAGGCGCGCACGTAGGTTATAACGACGCCGCAGGTTTCGGCCGCCGTTTTATCGATTACAACCCGGACGAGCTTGCAGACGAGGTGACCTACCAAATTGGCGCGCTCGACGCTTTGGCCCGTGCCAATGGCACCACGGTTTCCTATGTGAAGCCGCACGGTGCGATGTATAACGCAATCGTCAAAGATGAGGCGCAGGCAGAAGCCGTCATCAAGGGCATTAAGGCCTTTGGGGACTTGCCGGTGATGTTGCTGCCAGGGGGTGTAGCGGTGGACGTCGCCAAGCGCAGCGGGCTTACCGTCATCCGTGAGGCCTTTGCGGACCGCAACTACAACCCCGATGGCACGCTGGTCTCGCGCAAGGAAGCCAATGCAGTACTGGGTAGCGCCGACGAGGTGGTACAGCGAGTACTGGAGGTGGCGCAGACCGGGTCGATTACGGCCGTGGATGGCACGAAGTTAGAGGTAGATGCACAATCCGTATGCACCCACGGCGATTCGCCCGGCGCGGTGAAGCTGCTGCGCGGCGTGGTGGAGCGCCTGCGCGCAGAAGGCATCGAGATTCGGAGCTTTATCTAATGCACATCAACTTTGTGGGCACGCGCGCGTTGCTCATTGACCTGGACGGATTAAACCAAGTCATGGACTGGCACGCAGCGCTTTCTGCCAAGCCATTGAAGAATCAGGTGGACTGCATCGCGGCCGCCACCACCTTGCTACTGACCTTTGAAGCACCCGATTCGGCGCGCGATGCGGCGGAATTCCTGCAGGACTTCTCCCCTGCCGCCGCGACGGCTGCGGAGGCACGCACGGTAGAAATCGATGTGCTCTATGACGGCGAGGATGTGGACGAGGCCGCAGACCTGCTGGGTCTTTCGCGCGAAGCGCTCATTAACTGGCATACCTCTACCGAGTGGACCGCGGCATTCGGTGGCTTTGCCCCGGGCTTTACCTATTGCGCGCCGTCGGAGCCCTCCCAGGCGCGTGCTGTGCCACGCCGCTCCAGTCCTCGTACCGCGGTGCCAGCCGGTGCCGTAGGTATCGCGGGTGAGTTTTCCGCGGTGTACCCGCGCGTTTCCCCGGGCGGCTGGCAGTTGCTGGGTACCACCAATACGCCGATGTGGGATTCCAATGCTAACCCGCCGGCGCTAGTACAGCCGGGCGACCGCGTGCGCTATCGCAGCGTGGATAAGCTGCCGGAGCTTGTTGATCACTCTGCCCGCTCGAAGCGCGCCCCTGCCCGCTTACCGCGCATGGAGGTTATCGATGCCGGCCTGCTCACCCTCTACCAAGACCTGGGCCGCCCCGGTGTGGGCGATCTCGGCGTGACCCCCTCCGGTGCAGCCGACCGCGCCGCCGCCGCGACCGCCAACGTGGCCGTGGGCAACCCGCGCGGGGCAACGGTGCTGGAGAATATCGGCGGCATTAAGCTCCACGCGCTCACCGATACCGTCATTTGCGTCACCGGCGCGACCGCGCGTGTACGCCTCGGCGAGATGCCGGTCCACCTCGCCCGCCCTGTGCTGGTCACGGCCGGGCAAACCGTCACGGTAGACCCTGCGACGGTAGGCATGCGCAATTATGTGGCCATCCGCGGCGGCATCATCGCCGAATCCGAGCTTGGCTCTGCGGCCACCGACGTCCTCTCTGGCCTCGGCCCGGACCCAGTCACCACCGGCGATGTCATCGGCGTGCTGCCGCGCTCTACCGGCATGACCGACGCCCAGCTGGTTAACCCGCTGCGCGTGCGTGAAAGCTCCGACGGCAAAACTCGCGCCACCTTGCGCTGCGTGCTCGGACCGCGCGATGACTGGTTTGGCGATAATGTCTCCGCCTTCCTGGACACCGAGTGGACCGTCACTTCGGATTCCAACCGCGTGGGCCTGCGCCTCGATGGAGAGGAGACGATTGAACGCGTTAAAGACGGCGAGCTCCCCTCCGAGGGCATGGTCGCCGGCTCCATCCAAATCCCACCTAATGGCAAGCCGGTGGTCTTCCTGCGCGATCATGCCGTGACCGGCGGCTACCCGGTAATCGCCACCGTCTTGGAAGAAGATATTGATATTGCCGCGCAGCTGCCACCCGGCGCGCGCGTGAACTTTGAACTCGTAGCACCCCAAGCCTTGAACACTGGAGAACAGAATGCAGATTAAAACCGTCCTCATTGCTAACCGCGGCGAGATTGCCGTGCGTATCGCCCGCGTCGCCCGCGACCTGGGCATTAAGTCCATCGCCATTTATTCCGAAGCAGACGCTGGTGCCTTGCATACCCAAGTAGCGGATGAAGCTTATGCGCTGCCGGGCAATACCGCGGCCGATACCTACATGAACGTGCCCGCGCTGCTCGATATCGCGGTGCGCGCCGGTGCCGATGCCATCCACCCGGGCTACGGCTTCTTGTCCGAAAACGCCGACTTTGCCCGCACGGTTACCGAGGCCGGCATGATCTGGATTGGCCCTTCCCCGGAGTCCATCGAGTTGCTCGGTGACAAGATCGCTGCGCGCCGCGTGGCCGAGGAGGTGGGCGCGCCGCTAGCGCCGGGTACCTCCGATCCCATCGATGACTGGCAGGAGGCCCGCGCCTTCGCCGAAGAACACGGTCTACCCATTGCCATCAAGGCCGCTTACGGCGGTGGCGGACGCGGCTTGAAGGTCGTGGACAATATGGAAGAGATTGAGGGCGCGTTCAACTCCGCCGGCCGCGAGGCCATGGAGGCTTTCGGCCGCGCCGAGTGCTACGTGGAGAAGTTTCTCACCCACCCGCGCCATGTCGAGGCCCAAGTATTGGCCGATACGCACGGCAATGTGCGCGTGCTCGGCACCCGCGATTGCTCCACCCAGCGCCGCTTCCAAAAGCTCATTGAGGAGGCTCCGGCGCCCGCGCTTTCCGACGCCCAACGCAACGGCATCATCGAAGGCGCCCGCTCCATTTGTTCCAAGGTGGGCTACACCGGCGCCGGCACCGTGGAGTACATCGTTTCCGAGGACGGCACCATTTCCTTCCTCGAGGTCAATACCCGCGTTCAGGTCGAGCACCCTGTCACCGAGGTAGTCACCGGCACCGATATCATCGCCGAGCAATTCCGCATCGCGGCCGGCGAGCCGCTGTCCTTCAATGAGGATCCGCAGTCCCAGGGTCACGCTTTTGAGTTCCGTATCAATGCCGAGGACATCCTCAATGGCTTCGCCCCGTGCCCCGGCACCATCGTCTCCTTCGAGCCGCCCACCGGCCCGGGCATCCGCGTAGATTCCGCCGTACGCTCTGGCTCTATCATCCCGCCGTACTATGATTCCCTGATTGCCAAGCTGGTGGTGTGGGGCCCTACCCGCGAGATCGCCCTGGCCCGCGCCCGCTTTGCCCTGCGTGAGTTCACCGTCACCGGCGTGCGCACCGTGCTGCCGTTCCACCGCGACATGATGGATGAGCCTGCACTCATCGGCACCGCCGCCCCAGCAGACGATGCCGCTGCCGCCGGCGCCTCCGAGATTGGCGTATTTACTGACTGGGTGGATCACAACTACCGCCCGTCTGCCGCCAACCAGGTGGAAAAGGTCGAGGCCATTTACACCCAGCGCCGCACTGTGGCCGTAGAAATCGACGGCAAGCTGGTCAACGTCGGCGTCCCCGTGGACTTCCTCGCCGCGCCGGGCGCCGCCTCAGCTAGTGGTTCTGCCTCCACCGCGCCGTCTTCGGCCGGCGCGCAGTCCACCGATGACAATGCGGTCACCTCCCCGTTCGAGGCCAACCTCGTGGCCTGGAACGTTGCGGACGGCGATACCGTGGCCGAGGGCGATGCCATTGCCACCGTCGAGGCCATGAAGATGGAATCGGCCATCAAGGCTCCGCGCGGCGGTACCATCAAGCTCCTGGCCGCAGAAGGTGACCGTCTGGATTCCTCCAAGGTCATCGCGACCATCGATTAGCGCTCGCGCCATCGTTATGCACCCCATCTTCAATGTGAGGTGCATAACTTTTTAGTACAGTTGTGGTCATGCTTTCCCAGTCTGTCGCCTCCGAGTTGCGCGAGGCCATCTCCGCCGGCGAGTTTCAGCCGGGCGAGCAGCTCAGCGAGGTCAAGGCGGCCGAGCGCTATCACTGCTCGCGCAATACCCTCCGCGAGTCTTTCACCAGGCTTGCCGCGGAGCGCATCGTCGAGCGCATCCCCAACCGAGGCGTATTCCTTGCGACGCCCGATGCAGACTATATCCGCGACCTCTTCGCTGCCCGCGCGGCCATCGAGCCCGCGGCGGTGCGCTGGGGCAAGTTTGCTGATGCCCCCTCGCTTGTCGCCCTAACCTCCTCCGCCTTTGATTACGCCGCGCACGGCGAGCATAACGAAGTCTCCTCCATCAACCAGCAATTTCACCGGAAATTGGTAGCCTCGCTGGGCTCGCCCACCCTTAATGAGCAGATGGATAATCTGCTCGCCCGCATGCGGCTCACTTTCTTGCTAGCAATCCCGCGGTACCCGCAGCTTCATGCGGACCATATTCAAGGAAATATCACCTTGGCCACGCTTATCGCAGATGGAAAACGCCAAGAGGCCGCCACGCTTTCGCATGACAGCCTCATGAATACCTGCGAGAAGATCCTCGCCGTGCTGGACGATTAAGGAATGAGAAAATCTTGATCGCGGGCGTTGGTCACGAGCATCTGGCCCGGTGCGTGCGTAATAGCTAAGCGCGGCTTAGATTCCATCACGATGGCCTGCGGGGTCACACCACAGGCCCAAAAGACCGGCAGGCAGTCCTCCGGCACTTCGCCCGGATCACCAAAGTCCGGGCGGTTCAAGTCCTCAATGCCAATGGCCGCCGGGTCACCCACATGAACCGGGGCGCCGTGAACTGATGGGTAACGGGAGGTAATCCGCACGGCATCGGAGACCTGCGCGGCCGGAATCGGGCGCATGGAGACCACCATAGGCCCGGAAAAGACACCGGCCGGGGTGGTGGGAATCGTGGTTTTAAACATCGGCACGTTGCGCTGCTGGGCAATGTGCGCGACCTCAATGCCGTTATCCTGCAGCGCAGTCTCAAAGGTAAAAGAGCAACCGATGAGGAAGCTGACCATGTCTGGGGTGTAGTACGGGGTGGCGTCGGCAAGCGTGGCTGTATGCTCGCCATTTTCAAAGACACGGTAGGCCGGAATATCGGTGCGGATGTCCCCACCCGGCAGCAGCTCGGAGGTGTACTGACCGGCTTCCAGCACGCCCACAATCGGGCATGGCTTGGGATTGCGCTGGGCAAAGAGCAAGAAGTCAAAGGCGTATTCCTGCGGCACGGCCAGCAGGTTAGCCTGCATGAAACCGCGGGCATGCCCGGAGGTGGTGACCATGTCATGGCTGCGCGCATACTCACGCACTTGCTCTGGGGTCTGCATTATGCCCACAGCTCGGTGATGCCGGAGAAGGCCTTGAAGCCGATGAAGATGGTGAGTACCCACGCCAGGGCGCCGATAACCAGCAACCACTTGGGATATTTATAGCCCTGTAGGAGGTCGCGGCGGCGCCAGGCCACCCACATCACGAGGGCGAAACCGATGGGCAGGATCAGGCCATTGATGGCGCCGGCGAAGATGAGCAACTTCTGTGGGGCGGAGTTGATGGCTACGAAGACTACCGTGCACACCGCAATGAAGATAATGGTGAGGATATTGCGGGTGCGCGTCGAGGTGCCCTGGGAGGTCACGAAGGATACCGAGGTATAGGCGGCGCCGATAACCGAGGACAAACCGGCCGCGAAGAGGACCACGCCGAAGGCACGCAGGCCAAACTCGCCGGCGGCATTGTAGAAGGCATCGGCCGCGGTGTTGTCGTCCGAAAGCGCCACGCCGGTGGCGACCACACCGAGAACCGCCAAGAAAAGGAGCATACGCATGATGCCGGTGACCACGATGCCGCTTACCGAGGTATAGGTAATGTTCTTGACGTTTTCCACGCCGGTGTGGCCAGAATCGATGAGGCGGTGCGCGCCGGCAAAGGTGATATAACCACCCACGGTGCCACCAATGATGGTGGTAATGACGAAGAAGTCGATCTCGCCCGGTGCGACGGTATTCTTTAGCGCCTCGCCCACCGGTGGCTGGCTGACCACCGCAACGTAGAGCATAAGCAAGATCATGACCGCCCCCAGGACCGCTACGAGGCGGTCGAGGGCCATACCCGCCTTTTTGGAGAGGAAGATGAAGATCGCGATGGCCGCGGCAATGACGCCGCCGATGCGCGAATCGATGCCCAGCATCGCGTTAATGCCTAGGCCAGAACCGGCGATATTGCCGATATTAAAGACCGCGCCGCCGATGAACACGAATATGGCAAGCACCCAGCCCAGGCCAGGGAGCACGGTATTGCCCAAAGTATTGGCGCGCATGCCGGTCACGCAGAGAACTCGCCACACATTGAGCTGGATAGCGATGTCAACGAGGATGGACAGCACAATCGCAAACGCGAAGGAAGCGCCCATCTGCACGGTAAAGACCGAGGTCTGGGTCAAAAATCCCGGACCGATGGCGGAGGTGGCCATAAGGAACATGGCACCAGCCATGGCGCCGAGGCCTTTGGGCGGGGTCTTGTCCCCCGCCTGCGCCGGAGTGGCGTGTGATGTCTCAGCACTCACTAGATTTCACCTTTCGTGATGCAGGTCGCATTAGTTTGTGATGCGCATCATCTTAAAGGTTGCTATGCCTTTTGTTCAACAACTTTTATGTACTACGGGGTGGCGCGGGGGTGATCTAGGCAACTTTCCCGCCGCGTTTTCCCAGGTGGCTAGAGATTATCCGCAATGCCTCGTCCGCCGCTTTCACCTCGCTGGAGCCAAAGCGCAGCACCACGTATCCACGGTTTTCTAGCGCTCGCTGCCTCTTTATCTGCTGCTTGACCACGTGGGCGGGTGTCTCGCCATAGGTACCGTCATATTTGGCATCGCCATCGACCTCAAGTACCAGCCAGCCATCGAGACAGAGATCCGCCCGATATTTCCCGAGCAACGGCTTCTGCGGCTCAATTTTCACCTGCGGGAAACGCTCGATAATGAGGGCTCGCAGATAGGACTCATAGGGCGATTCCGATCCGCCATACGCGTGCTCGATAACCTTACGCATAGCTGCTTGTCCCCTAGTGCGCCGCATTTTTGCCAGTTCTTCGCGCAAGTCATAGGTGGTGACGTCGTGTTGTCTGAGCGCAGAATCGGTAGCTACCAGGCCATCTGGGAAGCCGTGTAGCCGGGCGATTTCGAGGTAGGTGCGGGCGGGATTCGTGGCGCGCACACCAGCTATCGACACCGTGGATTCCTGGAGGGAGTTTACCCGGCGGTACCGGTATCCTTTCGCGGTGAGCCTGCGAGGGGGAACGCTTCCCGAAGGCACCGCTAACTCCACCTCCTCCCCTTCCCTAGAAATTACCCATATTCCCCACAGCCGCGCGGCCGATTTGCTGATGAGGACGGCGCGGTGAGTGCTCCACCCGGCAGCGACTACTTTGGCGAATTGTTGTTTATGGCGCACCCATTGCCTCCAGGTGGCCGTGGGAACGGCGACCCAGGGCGCTATCTGGGTGAGCTCCCCGCACTGGAGGGCTAAATGGTGCGGACTTTCGGCTCCGGCGTAACGAAGGTTGATGAAGTGATCTGTAATCATGGTTTCATCTTCGCGGCTGGCGGGGCGGGGCACGCGTCATGAGGCTCAGGAAGGTGAACTTCCGAGGAGCTCGAGTGGGGGTCGGAACTTTAGGTCCAAGGTGATCGGGCCGAATTGAGGGCGTTGAGGCTGAATTGAGGGCGGGTTGTGCTCAGATCAGCTCGATCACATTCGACCTAAGGGGAAGTAGTTCAAAGCGGCGGTGTGGGGGATAATTCAGCAGCGCTGTTAACCGTGCTTTACTAGAGATAATGGAACCCATCGAGCTCTCAGAACTAACCGGTACGCAATCGCGCACCTACGGCACCCGCAAGATCACCTCGGATATGGTCTCGGCACCAATCCACGTTGCGGTCGCGCTCTGGGACGAGCGTTGGGATTCCGCCCCCAACGGCACCATCGAAGGCTGGGTCATCGCAGTCAATACTAAGCAGACGCGTTTTGTGCGCCGCGGCCAGACGAAGAAGGGCGATATCGTCGATATCGCCGTACGCGAGGTCAAACGAGCACTCAAGGGACTCGACGGGCGGGTGTGGATTGTCACTGGTCGCAGACAGAATGCGTTGCGAGCGGCACTCACGGCAGACGGTTTCACGGTGACGGGAAGCTTTGCGGGAGAAAATAGGGCTTCGAAAAGCGCAAGCTCTGTGCGCCGAAAACAAGCCGGCATCACCGCACGAAAAGCACGCAAGATGGGTGAGGCACCGAAAAAGAAGCAAGCGGCACAGGTAGAGACGCCGAAAGCACACTGGTGGCCGAACTTCTCGCGCGCCTCCTCGTGGCCCGAGGGCGGCGTGGTTCGCATAGCCACCGATGCTTCCTCGGATACCGTATTCAAGGGGTCGATGTGCTTCGTTGCGGGAAACGGCGACTACCGGTTACGAACTCGAGAAACCAAGGCGAGCACGGATGAGCTCGAGCTCGAAGCACTGACGCTCGCACTGAAATACCTGCTCAAGGTGGGTGCGCGCAAGGCGGTTATTGAGTCCGATTCCGTAGCCGCTTTGGAGGCGGTCGAGCAAATTGTGCATAAGCGCGGCTCTAAAGCATCGCGGCCGGGGCGCACGTGGCGAGGGGTGTCTTCGGGTGCGCGGTCCCGATTCCAGCAAGCTTGGGGCGATATCCAAGGCCAATGCGAGGTCGACATTCGCCGTGTGCTCGGGCATGCGGGCGATCCGCTGAATCGAGCGGCCGACCAGATTGCGTACATGGGGTTGCGCGCGATTGCGCATCCGATGAAGCAGTCGCGCGAGACTCTGCGCGAGGGGATTCAGAAAGCCCTCTCGGCATTGTGATCCGAACGCTTAGGGCTTTGGGGCTGATCTGATCAGGCCGAATTGAGGGAGTTAAGGCCGATCTGAGGCGGCCCGGTCTTCAGATCAGCCTGATCAGTATGGACCTTACGACAAGAGGCGCGCTGGGAGGGTCGCGGCTGAGCCGAGCCGGGCTGCAGAGTTAGGAGAGGCGGCGGGCCCCGTCTCCCGGGCGGGCCACCAAGAAGGTGGGTTCTGGGAAGCTGCGGGATGCTGCGGCGTCGTAAATGGCCTGGGCGGTGGACTCGACGTCGGAACGCGGGATGAGCGCAATGACTGCGCCGCCGAAGCCGCCACCAGTCATGCGGGCGCCGATTTCGCCGGCCGCGGTGAAAGCGGAGTCAAGCTCGGGGGTCGTGACTTCGTACAGGTCGCGCAGGGAAATGTGGCTTTCGCGCATGAGGCGGCGGAACTCTGCCGGGTCGGATGAAGTGAGCGCGGCAGCGGCGGCTAAGGTACGCTCAGTCTCTTCCACCACGTGGCGCACGCGGCGGCGGTAGAGTTCAGCCTCCTGGGGGTTGACGGTCGCGGCGAAGGCGACGGCATCTGGGATTTCGCGGATGGAGCGGCCGGCGGCAGCCTGAACGGCGTCGATGATGCCACGGCGGGAGGCATATTGACCGTCGGAAAGCGTGTGCGGCGCATTGGTGTCCGCGATAAGCAGCACCATGTCCTGGGCCTCGATATTGAACGGCACGCGCTCGACGGCGCCGGTGGAAAAATCCAGGAATAGCGCCTTGCCGCGCTGGCCGAGGAGGCTGGCGTTTTGATCCAAGCCGCCGGTAGAGGCGCCAACCACCTCGTTTTCGGCGCGGATGCAAGCCTGGGCCAGCTGCGCGCGGGCGGCGTCATCGGGAGCTTTGCCGTGGCAAAGCTCGTAGGCGGCCACGGCCACGGAGCACTCGAGGGCGGCGGAGCTGGACAGGCCAGAGCCGACGGGGACATCGGAGACGATGGCAATATCGAGGCCGGTGCAGGTCAGGACACCCGCAGCAGTGGCGGCCCAGACGGTGCCGGCGACGTAGCCGGACCAGTCGGAAGGGTGGCCGGGGCGGACTTCGGAGAGTGGGAGGCTGGTCTGGGCAACGCTGCCGTCGTATTCGGAGGCTATCCGGAGAAGGCCATCGGTGCGGGGTGCGACGGCGACGGCGGTGTTTTGTTCCAGCGCAAAGGGAATGGAGGCGCCGCCGGCGTAATCGATGTGCTCGCCGATGAGATTGACGCGGCCGGGTGCGGCCCACACACCGGCGGGCTCGGGCGCGTCCGGAAAGGCAGTGGCGAAGAGGTCCCGGGCTGCGGCGGCAAGCTCCGCATCGCTGCGGGTGTCAATCCAGTTAAGCATCCCAGATCTCCTTAAAGCGGGCGGCGATGCGCTCCGGGGTGGTGTCATTGATCCACACGGCCTGCGAGGACTCGGAACCGGCGAGGTACTTCATGCGGCCGGGCGAGCGCATCAGCGAAAAGAGCTGCAGGTGCATGCGGATACCAGGGCGCAGTGCTGGGTCAACCGGGGCTTGGGTCCAGCCGGCGATATACGGGGTCTTCTCCACACCATCAAAGAAGCGGTCCACCGCGGAGTACAGCTTTTTGAGCAGGGGCGCGAGGTCGGCACGTTGGGCGCCGGAAAGCGCGGCGAAATCGGGAACCTGTTCATTGGGCATGACCATGGCTTCCAGCGGCCATTTGGCGGCGGCGGGAACAAAGACGGTGAAGTGCTCGGTCTCAGCAATGATGCGGGTACCGGCGGCGCGCTCACGATCGAGGAGATCCTGAAAGAGGTCGCCGTCGTAGGCCCGGGCGGAATCCACGATGGACCGCAGGCGGGGCGAGAGGAATGGATAGGAGTAGATCTGGCCGTGCGGGTGCTGGAGGGTCACGCCGATTTCCTCGCCGCGGTTTTCAAAGGGGAATACCTGCTGCACGCCGTCAATCTGCGATAGTGCAGCGGTGCGATGTGCCCAGGCCTCGATCACGGTGCGGATGCGCGATTCCGGCAGGTCCTTGAAGGATAGGGCTGGGTCCTCGGTAAAGCACACCACCTCACAGCGGGCGCGGGCGGGAAGGCGCGGCACCATGCCGAGCAGGTTATCGTCCTCCGGATGCTCGATGTCCGCGGTGGTGGCAAAGGACGGGAAGCGGTTTTCAAAGACCACCACGTCATAGCTGGGGCTGGGGATCTCCGTGGGCAGCTGGCCTTCGCGCGTGGGTGCCAGCGGGTTCTCGTTGGCCGGTGGCAAGAAGGTGCGGTTCATACGGTGGGCGGCAAAGGCCACCCAATCCCCGGTGAGGGGATCCCGGCGCATCTCGGAGGCGGGGGCGACGGTGGGGATATCGCGGGCGTCGGCAAGCACGCGGTCGGAGTGGGGTTGGTCGTCGAAGTAGAGGATCTCGCGGCCGTCGGCAAGCGTGGCAGAGGTAATCTCAACCATTAGTTTTCTCCTGGGATGGTAATGGGCTTCAGGCGCGCCCACAGCACAAAGGCAGCGGCCACGGCCAGCAAAGCAAGGCTTGCCCATAGGTTATCGCTGGCGTTCTTGGCTTGCCCAGTATCGGGGTTGATGCCTGGGTCGAGGAAGAAATAGCAGCCGAGCAAAATCAGGCCGTAGAGGCCGAGGAGTGCGGCGATGACGTTGCGCAGGTCGAATGCGCCCGCGCGCTTTTTCTCAGACATGTTGGGCTCCTTAGGCAAAGATGACGTTGAGGGCTACGGCCATCACCAGGCAAATGATGCCCAGCGGGACGGTCTGCTGGTACCACGGCAAGGACTTTTCGGTGTAGTCCTCAAAGTGGTCCTTGGGGGTCACGGAAGAAACGAAGCCAACCAGCTCGCTATCCGGCTTGGGCTGGGTGAACAGGGTGACCACAATGGAGACTAGGATATCCACCACGAAGGCCACACCGGCCGCCACAAAGGCCGTGCCTTGGCCGGGCAGGTTGATCATGTCCGTGAAGGATGCGACGTACCAGAAAGCAATAGCAGAACCGGTACCGGCTACGAGTCCGGACCAACCGGCGTGCGGGGTCATGCGCTTCCAGAACATGCCCAGGATGAAGGTGGCAAACAGCGGCGCATTAAAGAATCCAAACAGGGTTTGCAGGTAGTCCATGATATTGCCAAAGTTTTGCGCGAGCAGCGCGGTAAAGATGGCAATAGCGGTGGCGATAACCGTGGCGATGCGGCCGAACTTCAGGTAGTAGTCATCCTCGCGGTCCTTGACCACGTAGGTCTGCCAGATGTCATAGGAGATGACGGTATTAAAGGCCGAGATATTCGCGGCCATGCCGGCCATGAAGGAAGCGAGCAGGCCGGCGATCGCCACGCCCAGCAGGCCATTAGGCAAAAGGTCGCGCATGAGCAGCAGGATGGCGTCATTCGGCTCCGCGCGCTCCTCCATCAAGTCGGCCACGGAAACGGAGGCAACCATGCCTGGAATGACCACCAGGAAGGGCACGAACATCTTGGGGAAGGCGCCGATGATCGGCGTCTTGCGGGCGGCGGAAATGGAATCGGAGGCCATGGCGCGCTGAACTTCCACGAAGTTGGTGGTCCAGTAACCAAAGGAAAGCACGAAGCCGAGGCCCAGCACGATGCCGATGACGGACCACACGGGATTCTCAAAACCGGAGATATCCGTGCCCGGCCAAGTGTGGAAGTGCGATTCCTGGGCCACCGCGTCCTTCAGCCCGCTCCAACCACCAACGCGGTTCAAACCAATGATGGTCAGCGGGGCGAGTGCGGCGATGATGACGAAGAACTGCAGCACCTCGTTATAGATGGCGGCCGAAAGTCCACCCAGGGTGATATAGGACAGCACGATGATGCCGGCCACGAGGAGCGATACCCACATCTGCCAGCCCAGCAGAGCCTCCACGATGGTGGCCAGCAAGTACAGGTTCACGCCGGCAATAAGCAGCTGGGCCACGGCGAAAGAAATCGCATTGACCAGGTGCGCGGCGTTGCCAAAGCGCTTGCGCATAAACTCCGGCACCGAGCGCACCTTGGAGCCGTAGTAGAACGGCATCATCACAATGCCCAAAAAGACCATGGCCGGGATGGCGCCGATCCAGAAGTAGTGCATGGTTTGGAAGCCATACTCCACGCCATTGGCGGACATACCGATGATTTCCACCGCACCCAGGTTGGCCGAGACGAAGGCCAGGCCGGTCACCCAGGCGGGCAATCCCCGGCCGGAGAGGAAGAAGTCGATGGAGCTAGACACTCGGGCCTTGGCGGCCCAGCCGATGCCTAGAACGAAGAGGAAGTAGATGGCTACCAAGAAGTAGTCCACCCAGGAGGCATCGAGCCTCAATACGGATTCAGCAGTCTCCATGGCTGACCTTTCTAGTTATTGTTCTCTGCTGCAAGGCGCAGCGTGAATCTCTGCGGTTTCTGAGCGCTCAGGCGCGCGAGGTCTTCCCCGCTGCGCAGCGCATTCGGCGGCGCGCTCATGGGCTCCACGGCTAGTGCCTTGCCAGGGCCGCCTGCCCGCGGGAAATCGGCCGGGGTAAACATCTGCACCCAGTTCAGGCCTTCACCCATCTCCAAACGCACGCCCTTTCCGCCGGCCGAATACACGGCCGTCAGTGGGCCTTTGCCGTGGAAGCAATCGTCCCAGTCCACCTCGGCGATGGGCTGATTAGCGATGCGCACCTGCTCCGTCTTTCCCGTGGGCAGGTTGCGGGCGTTGAGCAGGTAGCGCTTGCCGACGTCCACGCTGAGCTCCGCTTTCTCCGCCCCAGCGCCCTGCGGGGAGAGGTAGAGGTGCAGCCCATAGGCGAAGGGAACCTCGCCGGGCTCCGTGGTGCGTGCGGTCAGCTGGTGGTGCAATCCCTGCTCATCGAGGGCGTAGGTGGCCTCTAGCTGAATCGCCCACGGCCAGCCCCGGCGCGGCTCAATATCAAAGGCAAGAGCCACTCGGTTGTCCGAGCGTTCCTTGATGCGCCACCAATCCACCGCGAATCCATGGATAGCGTTATTGCGCTCCGGCTCGTCGATCTCCAACTGGTGTCCGGTCCCCTGCCATTCAAACCAGCCATCTTCGGTGCGATTCGGCCACGGCGCCAGCACCACTCCGGCCATCAGCGGTGGCTTACCCTCGTAGCTTTCTACCAAGGGCGCGCCGCGATAGGTCAGCGCCTTAAGCGCACCGCCGAATAGACCAATCTCCGCCGCATAATCGCCATGGGCAAGTGCGACACTGGGGTAGTCAGCTTCAGGGCCAGCTGCTCCTCCACTGGTCATAACAAAGACCTTTCTGGCTATAACTTTCGTTGGATTTAGCCTAGGAGTACGGCGAAGCGCCGGTCAATCGTTTGCATAACTTCCGGCTCAAACTCACTGTTTCAGCAGCTCACCGCCCCTTGAGTTAACCTCCAGTTAACCTCTTTCGGGGCTGGAAGCGCCGGTAGGAAACAAGCCGCCACACAGGGCGGGAGCACTATCCCTGCATCCGCCGCCACACTATTCGCGCCGCGGAGTGTGGCGTGGCCAAGACTTCGCGCAGGTAATTGCGCGGCATCAACCGCCACGGGGTGCGTGCGGAATGCAGGTGCACGGCAATGCCGAGGTGCCAGGCCCATAACGCTGTGCGCAGGATATGAAAGTCATTGGTCACCACGTGCAATACGGAATCCGGGGCCAAGCGGTGGGCATTCTCTAGATTTTCATTTGTGCTCGTGGCTTCCAGTTCCACCACAATGCGCTCGGCCGGCACACCACGCTCGATGAGGTATGTAGCCATTGGTCCCGCCTCACCACGGCCGGAGACAATAATCTGCTGACCGCTATAGAGCGCCAACGCCTTATCAAGGCGCGAGCGCAGCATAGCGCCGGGATAGCCATGGGTTACGCGGGAGCCCAAGACGAGAAGCGGGTCAGACATGAATACCAGCATAGACTTGCCGGCTCTTGACATGAAGATGGAAATAGCCGTACCTTTAACTCAAATGTGCAATCGATTGCACCCAGGAGGGCCGGAAGCCGGCTCATACGCCTAAACCAAGGAGGACAGCATGGCCGGAACCACGCTCAAGGACGTGGCCGCTGCTGCTGGAGTATCCATTTCCACCGCGTCCCGCTCACTTTCGGGCAACCCAGCCATCTCGGAGGCCACGCGCCAGCGCGTCAAGGATACGGCCATCAAGCTCAACTATAGGCCCAATGCCCAAGCCCGAGCATTGCGCAGCTCCCGATCTAACGCCATCGGCTTGGTCATCCCCAGCCTAGATAATGCCTACTTCGCCGCGATGGCCGCAGCCATTGAAGAAGCCGCCGATAAGCACGGATTTGCCACGATGATTACCAGTTGTGGCGAGGATCCACAGCGCCTAGTCAAGGCCCTCGATGCCCTGATGGAACGCCAGGTAGACGGCATTATCGCGGTACCGCTCGAAGGCGCCGAAGAAGCGCTGGAGCAGGCTCGCGCTTACCGTCCACTCGTGCTCATTGACCGCACCCTGGGCCCGATTCCAGCAGTGCTATCAGACCCCCACTCGGGCATGAAACAAGCCGTGGAACAGCTCAAAGAGAAGGGGCATACGCACATCGGCTACCTGTCCGGGCCGCAGGAAACCTCCACCGGCCGCCAGCGCCTCCACGCATTCAAAGCCGCCACCCGCGGTATGCCTACCCATATCCACCACGGCAGCTACCGCCACCGCGAGGGCTATAAGGGTGCTATCGCACTCCTGCAGGAAGGCGTCACCGCGCTCATTGCCGGCGATTCCATGATGACGGCCGGCGCGCTGGAGGCCTGCCATAATGCGGGCAAGCGCATCGGAGAAGAAATCGCGCTCGTCGGCTTCGATGACTTCATCTACCTGCGCTTCCAACCCTCCCCTATCTCAGTGGTGGACCAGGATGTTGCCCGCATGGGCGAGACCGCCACGGCCAAGCTCATCGCGGCGATCAATGATAAGCACCAACCGGAAGGCGAGGTGCTAGAAACCCGTTACATCCCGCGCATGTCCACCGCCCACCAACTCGATGGAGCCACGCCATGAGTGACTGCGTTTTGCGCCTGGACAATGTCACCAAATCCTTCGGACCGGTGGAGGTCATTAAGGGTGTAGACCTCACCGTCCGCCGCGGCCAGGTGCAGGCCTTGCTGGGTGAAAATGGCGCGGGAAAATCCACCCTCATCAAGATGATTGCCGGCGTGCACGAACCAGATTCCGGCCGCATCCTGGTAGATGGCACAGAGGTGAAAATCCCAGATACCAAGGCCTCTGAGGCGCTGGGCATCGCCACCATTCACCAAGAGCTCAACCTTGTGCCCACCATGTCCGTAGCCGAGAACATCATGCTCGGGCGCACCCCACGCCGCTTCGGGTTGGTCAATCGCAAGCACCTCAAGGCGCAAGCCCAAGCGGCACTGCACCTTATCGGCTTGGACGTGGACCTAGACAAGCCGGTGGGTGAGCTGGGTGTGGCCAAGCAGCAGCTCGTGGAAATCGCCAAGGCGCTGTCTATGAACGCGCGCATTCTCATCCTGGACGAGCCCACAGCCGCGCTCACCGGCAAGGAGGTCGATGCACTCTTTGCTGTGCTCGAGGAGCTCAAGGCTAAGGGTGTGGCCATGGTCTTTATTAGCCACCACTTGGAGGAGCTGGCGCGCATTGCAGAGACCATCAGCGTGCTGCGCGATGGCTCTTTCATCGCCGAGGTCCCAGCCGATACGGACGAAGACGAGCTGGTACGGCTCATGGTCGGCCGCGAGATTGACAACCAGTACCCGCGCGAGGTTCCGCCTGAGCGCGGTGAGGCCCTGCTGGAAGTCTCCGAGCTGACTTCCGCAGGCGCCTTTCACGACGTCACCTTCACCGTCCACGCCGGCGAAGTCGTCGGCCTCGCCGGGCTCGTAGGAGCCGGCCGCACCGAAATCATCCGCGCCATCGCGGGCGCTGACCCGTACGATTCCGGCACCATCCGCGTCGACGGCACGCAGCTGCGCAGCGGCGATATTCGTGCCGCCATCCGCGCCGGCGTGGGTCATATCCCCGAAGACCGCAAGTCCCAAGCGCTAGTTCTAGATGCCTCCGTCGGCGATAACCTCGGATTCGCCACCCTCTACCCCACCGCTAAGGCGGGGCTGGCAGACCGCAGCGGCCAACGCCGCCGCGCCGGTGACGTAGCAGAGAAGCTGCGCATCCGCATGGCCGATCTCTCCCAGCCCATTCGGAACCTATCCGGCGGCAACCAACAAAAAGCGGTCTTTGGCCGCTGGGTACTGGCCGGCTCCAAGGTCCTCCTCCTCGATGAGCCCACCCGCGGCGTCGACGTCGGCGCCAAGGTAGAGATTTACAACATCATCAATGAGGTCACCGCAGCCGGCGGCGCCGTTCTCATGGCCTCCTCCGATCTGCCTGAGGTGCTCGGTATGTCCGACCGCATCCTCGTCATGTCTGGCGGCCAACTCGCCGGCCAGCTACCTAAGGACTCCACCCAAGACGAGGTCATGGCCTTTGCCGTATCCAACGTGACCTCCGCTACCTCTGCCTCTGCTGCCGCGCCTGCCGGCACCAACCCCAAGGATGAAGCATGACCAAGAATCGAGTAGTTAACTGGGCGATGAATAATGGCGCGCTCGTCGGCCTCATTGCCCTGTGCATCGCGCTTTTTATCGCTACGCCTTATTTCCTTACCGTGGCGAACCTGCTCAATATCGGCATCCAGGCTGCGACGGTGGCCATCTTGGCCTTCGGCATGACCTTTGTCATCGTCACTGCCGGTATCGACCTCTCGGTGGGCTCGGTCGCCGCGCTCGGCGCCATGGTCTCTGCCTATATGTTCTCCACTGCGGGACTGCCTGGCTGGCTTACCCTGCTCCTGGGCCTGATCGTAGGTGCGCTGGCCGGCGCCATCTGCGGCATGGCCACCGCGTGGGGCAAGATCCCCTCTTTCATCGCGACGCTGGCCATGATGTCCATCGCCCGCGGGCTCACCCTGGTCATCTCCCAGGGCTCGCCGATTGAAACCGCCCCGTCCGTCAACGCCTTTGGCGGCGATATCGCAGGCTTCCCCGTGCCCATCATCATGATGGTGATCGCTGGACTCATCTGCTGGTTCATCTTGGAGCGCACGGTACTCGGCCGTTCCATGTATGCCATCGGCGGCAACCTGGAGGCCGCCCGGCTCTCGGGCTTGCCGGTCAAGCGCATCCAGATCGCCGTCTTTGCACTCTCCGGTTTCTTCGCCGCCTGGGCCGGCATGGTTATGGCCGGCCGCCTCGAATCCGCACAGCCGCAGGCCGGCACCGGCTACGAGCTCGATGCTATTGCGGCCGTCGTCATCGGTGGCGCCTCGCTCTCCGGCGGGCAGGGCAAGGCTACTGGCACTCTGGTCGGCGCGATCTTGCTAGCGGTCATCCGCAATGGCTTGAACCTGCTCAACGTCTCCTCCTTCTGGCAGCAGATCGTCATCGGCCTGGTCATCGCGCTGGCCGTCGGCTTCGACGTCATCCGCAATAAGACGGCCAACTAAGGAGCACCCGCCATGAAAAAGCTCATCGCCACCCTCCTCGTACCTGTCCTCGCGCTGGGCCTTGCCTCGTGCAATCGCTCGGAAGAAGACCGCAACCGCATCACGCTAGCGCTGTCCACGCAGACCAACCCCTTCTTCGTCGAACTGCGCCACGGCGCGCAGGATAAGGCCAAGGAACTCGGCGTTCCGCTCGATATCCAAGACGCCTCTGATGACCCCGCCCAGCAGGTCAATCAGCTGGGCAATGCTACCTCGATGGGCGCCAAGGTCGTCGTGGTCAACCCCACCGATTCCGATGCCGTGGCCCCGGCCGTGCGCGGCATCAAAAATGACGGCGTGCCCGTCATCGGCGTGGACCGCGACGTCAACGGCGTAGAGCTGGATTCCATGGTGGCCTCCGATAACATCGCCGGTGGCGCGCAGGCGGCGGATAAGCTCGCGGAGGCCATCGGGGAAAAGGGCGATATCCTCATCCTGCAGGGCACCGCTGGTACCTCCGCCTCGCGCGAGCGCGGCAAGGGCTTTGAAGAGCAGATTGCGAAGTATGGGGACATTCGGGTCGTCGGCAAGCAATCGGCGAATTTCGACCGCACGGAAGGCCTCAACGTCGCCACCAACCTGCTGCAGGCCAACCCGGATATCAAGGCCATCTTTGCAGAGAACGATGAAATGGCGCTCGGCGCGGTCGAAGCTTTGGGGGCGCGGGCCGGTTCTGAGGTCAAGGTGGTGGCTTTTGATGGCACCTTTGATGGCCTCAAGGCAGTCAAAGATGGCAAGCTGGAAGCTACCATCGCCCAGCAGCCAGCAGAGCTCGGTGCCCGCGCCATCAAACAAGCCGCCGCGCTCCTGCACGGTGGCGCAGCGGAGAAGAACGTCCCCGTCGAGGTCATCACCGTCACCCGCGACAATGTGGAGGATTTCCAATGAGCAAGCTAACCGTCGTCGGTTCTATCAATGCCGATCTCATCGTGCACGCGGAGCGCCACCCGCAACCCGGCGAGACCCTGCTGGGCTCTGGCGGCGACATCTTGGCCGGGGGCAAGGGCGCTAACCAGGCAGTCGCGGCCGCGCAGTTGGGCGCCGACGTGGCCTTTGTGGGCGCGGTCGGCTCCGATCCCTATGCCGAGCCTGCCATGCACTATATGCGCACCTCCGGCATCGATCTCGGCGCTGTGGAGCAGGCCGATACCAATACCGGCCTCGCCGTCATTACTGTCTCGGCCGATGGCGAGAACACCATCGTCATCTCCCCCGGTGCCAACGCGCTTGTCGACGCCCCCTTTGTCTCCTCCCGCGCCTCCACTATCGCCGATGCCGATGTAGTCCTCCTCCAGGGCGAAATCCCCGCCTCCGGTTTCCAGGCCGCGGTCGAGGCGGCCCAAGGCCGAGTGGTGGTCAACCTCGCGCCCGTGGTCGAGGTCGACCGTGACTCGCTTCTGCAGGCCGATCCCCTACTAGCCAATGAACACGAGGCCGGGCTCATCTTGGACCAGCTCGGGCTGCCTTCTGAGGGCGCCCCGCGCGAGCTCGCCCACCGCCTAGTAGAGTCCGGCTTCCGGTCCGTCGTGCTGACTCTCGGCGCCCACGGCGCCTACGTAGCCACCCCGGATAGCGGCACGGATATCCCCACCCCGCGCGTGACCGCCGTGGATACCACCGGCGCCGGCGATGCCTTCGCAGGTGCCTTCTGCGCCCAGCTCCTCACCGGTGCCTCGCTTGTCGATGCCGCCACTTTCGCCGCCCGCGTCGGCGCCTTCGCCGCCACCGGCAACGGCGCGCAACCGTCCTACCCCACCACCGAATCCGCCCTGCCGGAGGTCACCGATGCGTAAGTCCGGCCTCCTCAATCCCGCGCTCACCAGCGCCGTCGCACGCCTCGGGCACACCGATACCTTTGTCATCGCTGATTGCGGCCGTCCCATCCCCCACGATGTGCCCGTCATCGACCTCACGCTTACCTTCGGCATCCCCACCTTTGCCGATACCCTGGCCACCCTCCTTGAGGAGGTCGTGGTCGAAGCCGGGACCATCGCCGATACCACCCCGCCCGAGGTGCGCTCCCTGCTTCCCGCGGTACCGCTTACCGAGGTCTCCCACGATGACCTCAAGCGCGAGGTCGCCCGCGCCTCCTTCGTCGTGCGTACCGGTTCCACCACGCCGTTTGCCAATGTCATCTTGCGCTCCGGCGTGCCCTTCTAGCGCTTATAGACGTTTCCGCGTGCCCCTACTGTAAACACTTCCACCAGCACTTCTTGCTCCTCTACGGAGTACAGCACGCGGTAATTTCCCACCCTTATTCTTCGGCCACTCCTGCCGGACAAAGCGATAGATCCCGGTGGATATGGGTCTTGGGCCAGTCCACCGATCGCACGCTTAATCCGTTGATATTGCTTTCGGTTTCCCTGATGAATTTTTTGTAACTCCCGCTTGGCCTGCCGCGTAAACGTGATGTTGTATCCCATGACCTCTTAAAAAATTGTACTCTTTGCTAACTTAGTACTAGTAGTACTTTGATGTTTTAGGAGCTTTACATTGTCTTTGCCACTTTCCGAACTCCGCACCCGCCTAGGCCAGGTCATCGACCAAGCCCACTACGCAGGCACCCGCACCGTTGTCACCCGCAACGGTAAGGAAGCCGCAGTTATCATTTCGCCTCAGGAACTAGCTTTCTTTGACCGCCTCGAATCCGCTGCAGATGCTGAAGCTCTCCGCCAAGCCCGCGCCGCCGATACCGGCAAACGCTTCTCTTTTGAGCAGGTCACGAAAGAAATCGAAGGGCACTAGCCGTAAATTGGCTCGGCTTCATACCCGGCTAAAAGCCAATGCCAACGCCACACGGATTCGTGAGCATGAGAGCCGAAATTCGTTCGCCCCTCATGAGCCTCAGTAATCTGCTGAACCACATCCACCAAGTGATGCTTAACGCAGCTTCCTGAATAGCGAAGAACGGTATACCCTCTTAGCGCCGCATCATTTCCCTTCCAGCGGTCTTTAACGAAGGTCCCCAAATCTTCCGCCTTATGGAAGTCATAGCCATCGATTTCAACGGCGACCTTCCCTACAACGATGTCCCATAGATAGGGACCTATCTGGTGGTTCACCTGAACCTTCTTCCCACGACGCTGAAGCGCGCGGACTACTTTCCTTTCTGCTTCACTATCTGCACCTACCGCAGATTTGTTCACTAATTCCCGAACCCGAGCAGGTACCCGCGCGATACATCCGAGGTCTTTTTCTAAGGCTTGCTTACCGCGCCTGTTTTGATATCGCGTTTCAAGCATTGTTACTGCTTGATCGTCATCCACCGCAGCCGCTGCTAGCAGGGGATTTTGCACAGGGATACCTTCAAACGTAAATCTCGTTCTCTGCCGAGTTCTCTCGACTTCAAACCACTGCGAACCACTCACGACATGCCTGTAGGCAAATTTCAGAGGAAAGGTCATCTCCTTCTTGGAGTACAGCTGCACCGCAGAGCTTCCTGCGAGCATGATTCCAGGCCAGCGCTTGTGTAGGATGCGAGCTACCTCCATGGCAGTCGGTTCCCGCCACGTATAGATCCCGCGGCCGATTCGGATTATCTTTCCATTCGCTACATGAGTTTGCAGTTCTCCCCTGCTTAGGCCTGAAACCAGTACTTCTTCCATGCTTCCCCCCCTTTGAGCATTATCCCCCTGCCCGAAATCTTAAAGCACGCTTCCTCACGCCGCAGGCTACAGCGATGCAAAGCAAGCACGTTTTACCCTTTTCCTCCTCGAATTTTGCCTAATCGTGCTTGTTTTGCATGTTGGCAAGGGGCGACGAGAACTTCACTAGAGCTTAGGAGACAGAACAAGCACGTTTTGCCGAAAAACTACATGGCTATGGCTAAAACGCGCTTGTTTTGTTCGGCTTTAGACCGGAGAGCTACTCTCCCAGCAGCTTATCGCGCAGGTTCTTATCCTTCTGCTCGACCTCTTCGGCCATCTGTTTTTGATAATCCACCATCTTGTCTTGGATGGCGGGGTCGCCAGCGCCGAGGATGCGCGCGGCGAGCAGGCCGGCGTTCTTCGCCCCGCCGATGGAGACGGTGGCTACCGGCACGCCACTAGGCATCTGCACGATGGAAAGCAGGGAATCGAGACCATCGAGATCCTTCAGTGCGCGGGGGATGCCGATGACCGGCAGCGGCGTGGCCGCGGCGACCATGCCAGGCAGGTGCGCGGCACCGCCGGCGCAGGCGATAATCGCCTTCAACCCGCGGGTATGGGCTTCCTTTGCATAGGCCAGCATCTTGTCCGGGGTGCGGTGGGCGCTGACCACGCCGACCTCGAAGGGGATGCCGAAGTCCGCGAGGACCTGAGCGGCGGGTTCAACGGTGGGCCAATCGGAATCGGAGCCCATGATGATGCCTACATGCGGTTGCATAATGTCCTTTCTACAGACAGGAATTTAAGCCCATTCGGCGTGCACGAGGAAGTATGCGGCCTGGCGGGCAATGGTCAGGGTCTCGTCGGTATCTTCACCAGTGACGTTGACGTGGCCAATCTTGCGGCCAGGGCGGTGATCCTTGCCATAGAGGTGAATCTTGGCCTGCGGATAGCGCTCCATGACTTCCCTGACGCGCTCCGGCATAGGCATAGCAGGATCTTCGTCAGCGCCCAAGACATTGGCCATGACGGTGACGGGGGCAAGCGTGTCGACTGCGCCCAAGGGGAGGTCGAGCACGGCGCGCAAGTGCTGCTCAAACTGCGAGGTGACACAGCCATCCTGGGTCCAGTGGCCGGTGTTATGCGGGCGCATGGCCAGTTCGTTGACGGAAATATCCTCGCCCGCGGGGCCATCGAAGGCAAAAAGTTCGACGGCCAGCACGCCGGTCACGCCGAGGGACTCGGCGATGGTGAGACCCAACTCGGAAGCGCGCTGGGCAAGTTCCGGTGCGAGGCCGGGGGCGGGAGCGATAGCCTCGGCACAAATACCGTTTTCCTGGCGGGACTGGGTAATCGGCCATACCTTAGCCTCGCCGGAAGGGCGACGGGCAACGAGGAGGGAAAGCTCGCGGGTAAGTTCTACCTTTTCCTCTGCCATCAGCGGGGTACCGGCCTCGAGTAACTCGGAGACCAGCTCAAAGCAATTATCGGCGGTGGGGAACCATACGCCCTTGCCGTCGTATCCACCGCGGCGTGCCTTGAGGCATACGCGGCCATCGACGGCGTCGAAGAAGGCGCGGGCATCGGCCACCGAGTCAATGGCGGCAAAGCGCGGCACGGGAGCGCCAAGCGCGGCGAGCTTTTCGCGCATCTTGAGCTTATCCTGCGCGTAGATAAGAGCGGTGGGCTGGGGCTGGACGTTAAATCCGGCGTCGATAAGCACGGCGGAGTGCTCGTTGGGCACATGCTCATGCTCGAAGGTAATGGCATCCGCGCCCTCTGCCACGCCGCGCAGCTCCTCCAAGGAGGTGTAATCCCCCAGCACCACGTCCGGGGTGACCTGCGCGGCGGAGGAATCCGGCTTGCTAGCCAGAATCCGCAGGTGAATATCGAGTTCCGCGGCGGCCGGCTGCATCATGCGGGCCAGCTGGCCGTCGCCACAAACAGTTACAATAGGCTTTAAGTCACTCACGTCCCCCAATACTAGCTTGGATACTATGTTCACTCGCCATACCATCTTCCAAAACTCACTCATGACCGCTTTACTGGACGGCATTTATGACGGCGAAATGACCATTTCGGAACTGCTAGGTAAGGGCAATTTCGGCCTCGGCACCTTTGATGGCTTGGACGGGGAGATGATCATCTTGGACGGCACCTGCTACCAACTGCGTGGGGATGGCTCCGCGCAGATTGCGGACTTGGATCAGCGCACGCCCTACGCGGTGGCCACGAACTTTGTCCCGCGCATTACTGCCGACGCCCCCGCGGGCCTGCGCCGCGATCAACTTTCCGAGTTTATCGATAAGCTCGAGCCCTCCGCTAACTACATGTACGCGGTGCGCATCGCGGGCACGTTCAAGGAGGTGACCACCCGCACGGTGGTCAAGCAAGAAAAGCCTTACCCGCCGATGTCTGAAGCCGTTGGCGGCGACAAGGAGCTGCATTTTAAGGACGTCGAGGGCATCATCGGCGGCTTCCGCACCCCCGTGTATGAAAAGGGAATCTCGGTACCGGGCTGCCACGTGCACTTTATCGACGCCGCCCGCACCTCCGGCGGCCACGTGCTGGGCTACGTAGTGGATAAGGCAACGATTGAGCTCTGCCCCGCCTCCGACCTAGAACTGCGCCTGCCGCTGACACAGGAATTCAGCCGCGCCAACCTCTCCCCCGAGGATCTGGATAGCCAGCTGCACACCACCGAGGTTAAAACCAAGGGCGATCATTGATAATCTCTGCCACGCGCTTGGGCTTGGCCACATTGGGAAAATACATCGCCCGGTCCCAGCCGTGAATCGCTAGGGACACCCCGCCCCGGCGCTTGCGGGCGCCGCGGATATCCTGCAGCGGAATCGAATCGATATTGCGGCCCTCGCGTGCGATGACGCGCCTATTAGTCACGATGAAGCGCTTGCGGCGAGCCTTATAAAGGGGAATGACAAAGCGCCAGATTCCCAGCAGCGCCCACACCGCGACGAGGCCATTGCGCAGCATCGGATCTACCGCTTGGACATCGCACCAGCCGATGGCAATCCACAGCAGGCCGGTGATGAGGATGAGCTCGAGGAAGGGGAAAATCAGCGCGCGAAACGGCGCGGAGACATCCGCGCGCTTGACCTCACCTTGGCCCATCTTCATTAGTCCCATAGCTATGGATGCTACCTTGCGTGTCTACTGTAGTGGTTTACTGCTGCGGACGCAGGTGCGTGACATCACCCGCGGAGTAGTACTCGCCGGCGACCATGATGCGGCCGTCCTCGCCGATTTCATCGACGTGACCGGTGACATCGCCAGACGGGGTCTCCAAGCGCACCTCTTGGCCAAGCGAGGAGCAGACCGCACGGTAATCGCGCAGGAGCTGCGGATCTTGGTTCTCCCACTGCGCGATGCGGCGGCGCAGGTTCTTCAACACGGTAATGGCCAGCTCGGTGCGGTCAGTATCACGGCCTTCGAGCTCGAGCGAGGTGGCCTTTTCAATAGGTAGGTCCTCACGAGTCAGGGTGACATTGATGCCCATGCCTACGACGACGCGCGCAGAAGGTGCGGCACTACCTACGGCCTTATTGACCTCTGCTTTGTTGACTTCAGCTTTATTAACCTCAGCCTTATTAACCTCAGCCTTGCCTACCTCCACCTTGGTGAGCTCGGTCTTCGGCGCGGCCTTGAAGGCTTGGCCCACGGGACCGGCCTCGGCGAGGATGCCGCACAGTTTATTGCCGTCGATGTGCACGTCATTTGGCCATTTGAGCACGGTGCCCTCGATCGAATCGGTCACCGCAAGTCCCGCGGCCAGCGGCAAGGTGCCCAAGTGCTCGAGGGATTCCGGCAGCAAGAGCACGGAGAAGATTACCTGGGAGCCGGCTGGCGCGGTCCAAGTGCGGCCGAGGCGGCCCTTGCCGGAAAGTTGTTCGTCGGCAAGTAACACGGTGCCATCCGCAACGTTGGTGGCCTGCATCAAATCGGTATTGGTGGAGCCGGTCTTTTCCACGAAATCGATGGTGGTGAAATCGTCCGCCAGCGCGGTGCGAATGCGTTCCAAATCAAGTGCAGTCATAAGCTTCAAGGATACCGGCCACCAATGGTGCTAGTGTGTTGCGCATGGCAAAGGTCACTTTTGAAAAGGTCAACATCACCTACCCCGGTGCGAGCGCGCCCACGGTAAAGGACTTGGACCTCGATATCGCGGACGGCGAATTTCTGGTACTCGTTGGCCCTTCGGGTTGCGGCAAGTCCACCACGCTGCGCGCCTTGGCGGGTCTGGAACCTACATCCAGCGGCCGCATCACCATCGATGGCAAGGATGTGACCAACCTGGAACCAGGCGATCGCGATATTGCCATGGTCTTCCAGAACTACGCCCTCTATCCGCACCTGACGGTGGAGGAAAACATGGGCTTTGCATTGAAGCTCGCGAAGCTCCCCAAGTCCGAGATCAAGGCCAAGGTACACCAGGCGGCGGAAACGCTCGGCTTGACCGAGTACCTCAAGCGCAAGCCGAAAGATCTTTCGGGCGGCCAGCGTCAGCGAGTGGCCATGGGCCGCGCTATTGTGCGCGAGCCGAAGGCCTTCCTTATGGACGAGCCGCTGTCCAACCTGGATGCCAAGTTGCGCGTACAGACCCGCGCGGAGTTGGCCAGCCTCCAGCAGCGCCTGGGCACGACGACCGTGTATGTCACCCACGACCAGGTGGAAGCTATGACCATGGGCGACCGCGTGGCGGTACTCAAGGACGGCGAGCTGCAGCAGGTAGCTCCACCGCGCGAGCTTTACGACGCCCCCGCGAACGAATTCGTCGCCGGTTTCATCGGCTCGCCAGCCATGAATATCTTTGACTACAACGGTGGCCGCGTAGGTGTGCGCCCAGAAAAGATGTTTATCAACAAGGGCCCGGTGGGTTTCCAGGGCGTGGTGGACATTGTGGAAGAGCTGGGCGCCGAGTCCTATGTCTACGTCACTGTGGGCGAGAATCGCCTAGTCGCCCGAGCCGAAGGCACCCCACCGCAGCGCGGCGAGGAGGTCGTACTGACTTTCAATCCACGCGAGGCGCACCGCTTCGATCCAGAAACGGGCCGCCGCATCGCGCAGGACTAGGCCCGCGAAGGGCGCTGGGCTAATGCGCCGCAGGTACGTAGTCCAATCTCCCGCCGCCCCTTTACTACCCCCATTTAGAGTTAAATAGGCCAAAATTATCCACCTTTTGGTTTCCGTATTTTAGGTTTAAAGAACCGAAAGTTTTCCGAAAGGTGAATTCCATGAAGAAATTCCTGCTTCGCACCACCGTTGCGACAACCGCAGTTTTGGCACTGGCCGGCTGTTCTTCTTCCTCCTCCGATTCCGCTGCGGGCGGTTCCTCCGAGGGCGGCGCGGATGCGCGCGGCCCCATCACCTTTGCCATGGGCAAAAATGACACGGACAAGGTGACCCCCATCATCGAGAAGTGGAACGAACAGCACCCGGACGAGAAGGTCACCCTCAAGGAGCTGGCCGGCGAGGCCGACGCCCAGCGCGAAACCCTGGTGCAGTCCCTGCAGGCAGGCAGCGATGACTACGATGTCATGGCGCTGGACGTGGTGTGGACCGCGGAGTTCGCCGCCAATCAGTGGCTCCAGCAGCTCAATGGCGACTTTGAAACCAATACGGATGATCTTTTGCCGGCCACCGTGGAGTCTGCCACCTATAACGATGTACTCTACGCCCTGCCGCAAAACACCAACGGACAGCTGCTTTTCCGCAATACCGAGCTCGCAGATAAGGCACCAGAGAAGTTTGCGGATCTTAAGTCCGCGTGTGAGGCACTGGACAAGGGCAAGGACTGCCTGACCACCCAGTTCAAGCAGTACGAGGGCCTAGCGCTCAACACCGCTGACTTTATGGAAGGCTGGGGCGGCTCCGTCTTAGATAAGGACGGCAACGTGACCGTGGATTCCCAGGAGGCCAAGGACGGCCTGCAGGCCATGGTGGATGCCTACAAGGAGGAGACCATTTCCAAGGACTCCACCGCCGCCACCGAGGAGGAAACCAATATGGCCTTCACCGAAGGCAAGACCGCCTTCGCCATGAACTGGCCATACATGTACTCCAATGCGGTTGACGCCGGCGTCGACGTCGAGGTCCAGGCCCCACTGGGTAAGGACGGCGTAGGCGTTTCCACGCTGGGTGGCTATAACAACGGCATCAATATCAACTCCAAGAATAAGGGCACTGCGCTCGACTTCATGAAGTTCATCATCAACGAGGACAACCAGAAGTCTTTTGCGGAGCAGTCCTTCCCGCCGGTCTTGGCTTCCATCTACGATGACCCGCAGCTGCAGCAGGAATTCCCGTACCTGCCGGCACTCAAGGAATCTCTGGAGAACGCGGCACCGCGCCCGGTTTCCCCGTTCTACTCGGCGATTTCTAAGGCCATCCAAGACAATGCCTACGCCGCATTGACGGATGGCAAGTCTGTCGATGATGCCACCGCCGATATGAAGGCGGCCATCGAATCGGCTTCCCAGGGTTAAACGCCCAATCTGGGTGAGGTAGGCGGACACCCCGCCGCCTCACCCTTTGTGGTTTTCACTCCCCTAATGGGGATAGAATCTAGCCAATACTCAGCATTTCTTGAACAGAAAGGCGGTCCAGCGTGGCTATAGCTTCGCCGACTGCGTCCAAGGGGGCGCCAAAGGGGGCGTCGGCAAGCGCGCCGAAGCCCCAGCGCAAGAATTATGGGCGCGTGGCCGGGCTGATTGCTCCGGCGCTCATCGTGCTCGCCGTCATCATCGGCTACCCCATCATCCGCGCCATTGTCCTGTCCTTCCAAGGCAATAGGCAGCTCAACCCGCAAACGGGGCTTTTTGAGGAGGGCGGCTTTGCCGGGCTGGAAAATTACCTGTACTGGATTAATAACCGGTGCGTTTCCGGCACTGGCCAGATTTCTACCTGCCCGCCGGGCGTTATCGCCACGGATTTTTGGCCGGCGGTTAAGATTACGCTCTTTTTCACCATCGTTACCGTGCTCCTGGAGACCATCCTGGGCATGCTGATGGCGCTCATTATGAATGGCGAGTACCGCGGCCGCGGCCTGGTGCGCGCTGCGGTACTTATTCCCTGGGCCATTCCTACAGCCGTCACGGCCAAGCTATGGCAATTCATGTTCGCCCCGGAGGGCATCATCAACTCGCTGCTTGGTGCGAACATTGCTTGGACCACGGATCCGTTCTACGCCCGCCTCGCCGTCATCATCGCGGACGTATGGAAGACAGCACCATTCATGGCGCTGCTCATCCTGGCCGGCCTGCAGATGATTCCGAAGGACGTCTACGATGCCGCTCGCGTGGACGGCGCCAACCGTATCCAGACCTTCTTCCGCATCACCCTCCCGCTGGTGCGCCCGGCGCTCATGGTGGCCGTGCTCTTCCGTACTCTGGATGCGCTACGCATGTATGACCTACCGGTCATCATGATTTCTAGCTCCTCCAACTCCCCCACCGCGACCATCTCCCAGCTGGTGGTAGAGGATATGCGCCAAGGTAACTTCAACTCCGCCTCCGCGCTCTCCACCCTTATTTTCCTTCTCATCTTCGTCATCGCCTTTATCCTCATCCGCTTCCTTGGCGCGGATGTCTCCGGCAGGAAGGCAGCTAAATAATGCGTAAATTCGGACACTACGCCGGCATCGTCTTCATCATGTTCTGGGGCTTGGCGCCCTTTTACTGGATGCTGGTGACGGCGCTGCGGGATCAGCGATTCACCTTCGATACCACCCCGTGGCCCACCCACGTCACACTGGATAATTTCCGCGATGCCTTGGCTACCGATAAGGGAAATGACTTCTTGGCGGCGCTGGGAAACTCGCTGCTTATCTCCCTTGTGACCACCGCTGTGGCCGTGCTCATCGGCGTCTTTACCGCCTATGCGCTCTCCCGTTATGACTTCCCTGGTAAGGGAATCGTCACCGGCATTATCCTGGCCGCCTCCATGTTCCCGGCCATTGCCTTGGTCACCCCGCTCTTCCAGCTCTTTGGCAGCCTGGAGTGGATTGGTACCTACCGCGCGATGATCATCCCCAATATTTCCGTCGCACTACCGCTTACGGTTTATACACTGCTGAGCTTCTTCCGCCAGCTGCCCTGGGAACTGGAAGAAGCAGCCCGGGTGGATGGTGCCTCGCGCTCCCAGGCTTTCCGCTTGGTGCTATTGCCGTTGGCGGCGCCCGCACTATTTACCACCGCGATCATCGCCTTTATCACCACGTGGAATGAGTTCATGCTGGCCAAGCAGCTTTCCACCACTGATACCGAGCCGGTGACCGTAGCCATCGCACGATTTTCCGGCCCGTCCGCTTTCGAGTACCCCTATGCCGCCACCATGGCCGCCGGCGCATTGGTGACTATCCCACTGGTCATTATGGTGCTCATCTTCCAGCACCGCATCGTCGCCGGCCTGACTGCTGGTGGTGTCAAGGCCTAATGCGCCGGTCCATGCTGTGGGATACGGCGCTGGGCTTCCTTGGTTTCTTTAGCGTCCTCGCGGTTATCCAGGCCATCATCAACCTCTTTCAAGAGTCCCCCGCCATCTGGCCCGGTCTCGTGGCCGGAGTATTGTGCCTTCTTACCTACCTAACCTGGCGGGCTAAAAGAAAGGACCTCTCATGAGCTGGTACCACAATGCCGTCTTCTATCAGGCGCTCGTCGGCTCGTTTAAGGCCGATGGCGATAAAGAGGTAGGCACGCTGCGCGGGGTCATCGATAAGCTGGATTACCTCCAGTGGCTCGGCGTGGACTGCCTGTGGCTCTCGCCGTTTTATGCCAGCCCCTTGCGCGATGATGGCTACGATATCGCGGACTACTACTCCATCCATCCGGATTACGGCACGATGGAGGACTTTGAAGAGCTCATTGCGCAGCTGCACCGCCGCGGCATGCGCATTATGACGGACTTAGCGCTCAATCACACCAGCTCCGACCACCCATGGTTCCAGGCCTCCCGCACGGATCCCACCGGCCCCTATGGCGATTTCTATGTTTGGGGCGATGACCCGGAGCGCTACCCCGAAATCCGTGTCATTTTCACCGACGTGGAGACTTCCAACTGGACCTGGGACGAAAAGCGCGGCCAGTACTACTTCCACCGCTTTTACTCCCACCAGCCGGATTTGAACTACGATAACCCGGCCGTGCAGGAGGAAGTATTCAAAATTTTGTCCTTCTGGATGGACAAGGGGTTGGATGGCCTGCGCCTTGATGCCATTGCTTATCTCTTTGAACGCGATGGTAAAGGCGGCGAGTCCCTGCCGGAGACCATCGAGTTTGTGGAAAAGATTCGCTCCTTCATGGACGCCCACTATCCTGATGCCGTGCTCATCGCCGAGGCCAATCAGCCTCCGGCCGAGACCATGCAGTTCTACGGCAAGGGCGAGCGCTTCCACATGGTCTTCAACTTCCCGGTTATGCCGCGGTTGTACCAAGCATTGGCGCTTGGCGACGCAACCCCGGTCTACTCCGTCCTCGACGAACTGCCCCAGCTTCCGGAAGGCTGCCAATGGGGTACCTTCCTGCGCAATCACGATGAGCTCACCCTGGAGATGGTGAACGATGACGTGCGCGAGCTGATGTATGAAGCTTTCCTCCCCGATGATGAAATGCGCGCCCATGTGGGCATTGCCCGCCGGCTGACGCCGCTTATGAACGGCGATCGCCGCAAGGTGGAGCTCATGTTCTCGCTGCTGATGACCCTGCCGGGCGCACCGTTTATCTACTACGGCGATGAGATTGGCATGCTCGATGACACCACGCTCCCGGACCGCTATGCGGTGCGCACCCCAATGCAGTGGGACGATTCCGAGCACTCTGGTTTCAGCACCAACGCACCTTCCCGCCTTCCGGTGGTGGGAGGTACCTCCGTGGCCGCCCAGCTTGATGACGCCACCTCGTTGCTCAACACCGTCCGTTCCATGATTGCCGAGCGCCATGCTCATCCGGATCTCGGCACCGCTCCGTGCGAGCCGGTAGAGACGGGTGAGGAAGCCGTTCTTGGCTACCAGCGCGGCGATCTGCTGTGCTTGCACAACTTCAGCGATCGCTCCATCGACCTCGGACCGGTGGAGCTTGGCCCTTATGGCTACGCCTGGCTGCCGGCCTAAGCCTTAGCGCGCAGCCGCAGGCCCCTCTCCTACCGGCGCACTACGCAACCCACAGAGAAAAGCGCCGCTCGGCCCTTATGGACCGAGAGGCGCTTAATAGTTGTGGTGGCCTAGTTCCACTCAGGCGCGTCTTCGAGGCGCAGCTCGGAGTAGCGTGCTTCTGGCACAGAAGCCGAGTACGGCTTGCCTTGGGCTTCCCACTGCTGGTCAGAGTTGCAGCGCACGTCCTGACCATCAGTGTCGAGCATGGTAAAGCCCCACACCAGCTTGCCCTGCGAGTTTGCCGGCAAGGTGTACGGGCCAACCACCTGGTTTAGCTTCCAGTGCTGCTCGCTAACGTAGTTGAAGCCATAGGTCTTGGTCAGCACCTTGGCCAGATCGCCGGTGCCCTCAACGGATCCGGAGACCTCGATGGTCTGGGTGCGAGCCTGGGTGACGGTGTGCTTGACCGGCACCTCCTCGGCGTTGCGGTTGGCCACGCTGGTGGCGTCGGTCTGCTTGAACCAGCGGCGCTTTGCAGTGACGTAGGTGCCGTTTTCACCCGGCGTCGAGCAATGCGTGCCCGGCTTATAATCGTCGTTCCAGCGCTGGGGCAGCTCAAAGTCCCCACCGAAATCAGCGGCGTGGGCAACAGGAGCGGCCACCAGGCTCAGCGCCGCGAGGGCGCTAGCGATGGACGTCTTGCTCACGTTTAGCCCCAATCGTTGTTATCGCGGGTGGAGACCTCGATGTGGCGCTCCTTCGGCAGGGTGGCAGTGAAGGTGCCGCCGTTGGCCTGCCACTTGTGGTCGGAGCCGCACACGGTCTTCTGGCCCTCGAAGTCAGATACAACCCAGCCGGCGCGCAGGACGGCGGTCTTGCCCGAAGCAATGTTGTATGGGCCAACCTGCTCGCCCACCTCGTAGGACTGGCTATCGGTGTAGCTGGAGGAGAAGGTGAAGTTGATGAGATCCATTAACTTGAAGTCAACGCCGGCGGAAACATTCCAGGTCTTGGTTTTGGTTTCCTTGATAGAACGGGTAACGGGCAGCGGCTCATCGTTGTAGTTGGACACGGTCCAGGAGCCAGCGGAACCATCGAAGTAGGTGCGCTTGATGTCAACGGTCTGGCCGGTATCACCCGGGTTGGAGCAACGCTCACCAATGGTAGTCGGGTTAGCCGGGCCGAGGTCGCGCTGTGGCAGGGCGTTAGCGGCCGGAGCGAAGACGAGACCGGAAGCAACGGCGATAGCCGCGGTGGTAGAAGCAATCTTGGACTTGAACATGGAACTTTCTCCTTGTGTAGGTGTGGTGGGGTTTAGTAGATGGTCTGGGTCGGAACCGGCAGGTCGCGGAATTCGTCCGGAGTGACGTCCTCGGTGCGGGTATTGCCGGCCTTATCGGTGATCTTGGCCTCTGCCCAGAACCCACTCGGGGCGGAGGTCTGCTTGTAGTTAGAGGTGAGGTCGTAGTTTCCGCTCTTACCGCAGTGAACCTCGCGGTAGTTGATGCGGGTCATGGTGGTGCCATACTCCACGCGCACGCGCTCGCCCGGCTTGAGATCTACGTGCTTGAGCTCGGTGCCGACCGGCATGTAGGCGCGCTTTACGGCACCGACGGACTCCAGCCAGCCCTTCGGAATATCGCCGCGGTTGCCTTGCCAGTTGGTGTACGGGGCGTGCTCGGCGCCAACGACAAAGTCAGTCACTGGGGCGAATTCGTAATCGCCCTTAGACCAGTTGAGGAAGTCGGTGGAGTAGCCAGCCTTGCGGTAGGTCGGCTTTACAGCGGTGATGTCCAGCGGGTACCAGGAGGTATCGCCAGCTTCACACTTATCGCCTTCCTTTGGCCAGGATGGATCGCGCTGCAGATCCGCGGCCGGCTGCATGATCTCATCCTTCTTCGGATCGGCGATCTTCTCTAGGCTCGGGCCGGATACGGAGGTGTAGTTACCCTCGATCGGCTTGGAGTTTGCCCCCGGAGAGCGGGAAGGAATTTCCATGGCCAGATCGGATACTGAGCCATCCGCCTTGATGATATAAGCAAAGGCGTAGCGCTCGGCCGGGCCCTTACCGCGGATGACGTTGGCACCTGGGATGTTTTCTAGGCGGTCATCATTGCAGCCTACAAACATAGAGATGAAGTCCTTTTCGATGACGCCGTACTCGACGCGGAAGGACTCACCCGGCTTCAGCTTCACTGGGCCGAAAGTTTCTTTATCGCGCCAGCCGTTGGTCATCTTCAGACCGATATCGGACTTGGCGGTGGTGTCCCAACCGGAAGGCAGCTTGGCCTTGGAATTGGCTTCAATCTCGTGATTGGTACCAGTTTCTACCTCGGCGGTGTAGGGCACTTCTTGGTTGGTGGTGTTTTTGAACTGCAGGGTGCCGTCGCTCATGTAGCGGCGGCCGGTTTCGGCAAAGCGCCATTCACGCTCAGCATTATCGCCGGCAGCGCTGCAGCTCTTGTAGAGGTTGGAAATGGGATATGCCTGCGGCATCGGGGGAACATCTCCCGCGTGTGCCACTGGCGTGAAGAGAGCCGCTACGGCGAGCGGTGCGAGCAAACGCAGTCCCTTTTTAATCACCAGAAGACCGTCCTTAATAGATCGTTAAAAATTAGGGGAAACATTCATGAAGACTCAGGCAATCATAAGGGATTACCGGACGCACATCAACAGTTGAATGAAAATCTTTCTAATGCTTTTACCTACCTTGAGGTGCGATAATGGGCACTCACCTGCCCCGCGCCGTTAAATGTTTACAGTAGGCTCCACCCCCAGATTAGGGCTCCTTGCCCTGGTGCATTCAAGGAATTCCCAGGTTTTATGCACCACCCACACTGTGGTGGCATTTGCCGCACAATCGTTTTCTTCACCGCGTCCCCGCAGCGTTCCATTCCGCATTGAGCGGGGTGCGCTAGTAGTGTGGGGGCCTATGACTGACCTGAAAACCACCGCCGGCAAGATCGAGGACCTGGACGCCAAGCTCGCCGAGTCCCGCGCGCCGCTGGGAGAAGGCGAGCCGGCCGCCCGCGCCCGCGTGACGCAGCTGCTCGATGAGGGCTCCTTCGTAGAAACGGACGCGCTGGCCCGCCACCGCTCGACCGATTTCGGTCGCGAGCATGACCGCCCCTATACCGATGGCGTGGTCACCGGTTACGGCTCTATCGACGGCCGCCGCGTGTGCGTCTTTAGCCAGGACGGCGAAATCTTCGATGGCACGATGGGTGAGGTTTATGCCGAAAAGCTCACCAAGGTATACGACCTCGCCATCAAGACCGGCGTGCCCATCATCGGCATCTATGAATCCACCGGCCCGCGTGTACAAGAGGGAATCGTCACCATGGCCGGATACGCCCGCCTCATGGCGCGTGTCTCCCAGGCTTCGGGTCTCATCCCGCAGATTTCCGTTATCGCGGGCAATACCAGCGGCATTGCAGCGTTCGCACCCACGTTTGCCGATGTCCTCGTAGTCACCCAAGGCACCGCTCTCCACCAGGCCGCCAGCCACGTGGCCGGTGCGGAGCCAGAGACCTTTGGCGGCGCCGCAGCCCACGCAGAGTCCGGCACCGCTCACCTGGTGGCCAGCGACGACAAGCAGGCTTTGTCCCTCGTGCGCGACGTTTTGGCTTACTTCCCCGCCAATAACCGGGCCGAGGCGCCGCGAGTGGAAGCCGGTAGCGTCGCAGACTTTGATTTGAACGCCGTCATCCCGGATACTGCCGCGCAGGCCTATGACATGAGCGATGTCATCAAGGCTGTCGTCGATGAAGGCTCCTTCTTCGAGTTATCCGCCGAGGCCGCACAAAACATCCTTACCGGCTTTGCCTACATCGACGGCCGCGCCGTCGGCATCGTTGCCAATCAGCCACTGGCACTGGCTGGCGCCCTAGATTCCGCCGCCGCAGAAAAGGCCGCACGCTTCGTGCGTACCTGCGATGCCTTCAATACCCCCATTGTGGAATTCGTGGACTCCCCAGGCTTTGTGCCTACCCCGGAAGAAGAAAAGGCCGGCCTGCTGCGCAGGGCGTCGAAGTTTGCCTATGCGCAGGCTGAAGCGAGCGTCGGCAAGCTCACTGTGATCACCCGCAAGGCCATCGGTCCGGCCTACGCATTTATGGGCGCCAAGGACCTCGGCGCGGATTTGGTCTACGCGTGGCCCACCGCGGAAATTGCCGTCACCCAGGCCTCCCAAGCTTCCCTGGCCATCTATGGCTCGGAGGACAAGGAAGAGGAGATGGACGAGCTCTTCTTACACCCATATGCCGCAGCGGAGCGCGGGCTGGCCGATAATGTTATCGAACCAACGGCAACCCGCCACTACCTGGTAGAAGGCCTGCGCCTGCTAGAGCGCAAGGCCGTAGCCCAGGTACCGAAGAAGCACGGAACCGTTTAGGAGGGGAAATGTCTGCATCTGAAATCAAGGTAGTCAAGGGCAATCCCACCGAGGATGAGCTCGCGGCCCTGCGCACCGTATTGGCGCAGATGAGCGCGAAGCACTCGGGCGCTACCGGCGAGCGCAATGAATGGGGTAACCCTGCCGAGCGCTTCGAGCGCTTTGGCGCGCAGCGCGTCTACAACCCCTCCGCCTTCCATACCGTGCGGTACTTCTAATGCGGCTTATCCTTGCCTCCCAATCACCCTCGCGCGCGTCTATTCTGCGCGGCGCGGGCGTGGAGCCCGTTTTAGAGCCGGCCGATATAGACGAGCGCTCCCTCGAAGCCTCGCTCGCGGGCCACCCACCGGCCGATATCGTGGCGGCCTTAGCCTCCGCCAAGGCCGAAAAGGTGGCCGAGCGCTACCCCACCGAGCCCGTCATCGGCGGCGATTCCATGCTGCTGCTCGACGACGAGCTACAAGGCAAGCCCCATACCGAGGAAGCCACCATCGAGCGCTGGCACCAGCAAGCCGGCCGCACAGCCGAGCTGCTTACCGGCCACTGCCTCATCTTTGGCAATAAACGCCATGTGGAAACATCCACCACCACGGTGCACTTTGCCCAGGCCAGCGAGGCCGATATCGCAGCATATGCCCACTCCAGCGAGCCTCTCCACTGCGCCGGTGCCTTCACCTTGGAAGCAATGGGCGGCTGGTTCATTGACCGCATCGAAGGCGATCCTTCCTCCGTTATCGGTTTGTCCTTGCCCGTGGTGCGCCGCGCGCTCTACGCCTTTGACCTGAACGTCTCCGATTTCTGGTAGCCACGCGTCGGCGTCGCTACAGTGGGATGGCATGGAAATGAAAGACATGCTTGCCCCGAAACCCATTGAGCTGCCGGCCGATCCCGGCGCAGAGTCCACCTCGGATCTGGCCGCTGGCATTGTTGCCCATCCCGATTCCCCGCTGCTGTGGGCGCTCCTAGCAGAGCAGGAACTCAACCAGCAAGAGGGCTCTGAGCCGTCCGCTTTCATCACCGCCTATGCCTACGCGCGCACGGGCTACCACCGCAGCCTCGATCGCCTGCGTGGTAATGGTTGGAAGGGTTGGGGCCCTGTCCCCTTCTCCCATGAGCCGAACCAGGGTGTCCTGCGCGCCATCGCCGCGCTCGGCCACGCCGCCAAGGCCATCGGCGAGGACGACGAATACGACCGCATTCGCCAGATGCTTTCCGACGCCGACCCGGAGTCCGTCGCCACCCTCCTCGACTAATCCTGGAGTTCCCGCATGCCTGCCGTGACACCGCGCTGCCTACGCCGCTTCTCTGCCGCCGTATTGCTCACCGCTGCCGTGCCGCTCGCGCTGAGCGCCTGCGGTACTCAGGAGGATTCTTCTTCCTCCCATCAGCCGGTCTTTTCCAGCCAAGCACCTACCGAAGATGATTCCGCGGGCGGGGACGATGCAGCTTCCGCAGCAGCACCCTCTCCGTCTGAGTCCACCGACGGGGGCGATGAAGCGACCACGCAGCAGCAGGATAAGAGCGGGGACAGCGAGTGCACGGAACTTCCCAACGACCCGCGCAAGGTCTACGCCTCTGGCACGGCACCTGGGCGCATGCCCGCTGATGACGGCAGCGATTTCAATTACTGGATCGCCGATATCGATAACTCCTATGACCCGTGCGCCACGATTAGCTGGATCATCTTCCGCGGCTCAATGGGCGATTTAAACGGTCCGGCGGGCACCGGCGCCTCGATTACTGATGGCATAGCCTTCTACGTCAATGGTGCCCCAACCAAGGACATGTCCATCTTCCACAAGGTAGAGAGCGTCACCCCAGTCTCAGATAGCGAGGTCGATTTCACGTGGGGAGAGCGCAGCCGCACCACCGCGGAAGGCATTACCGCCCACCACACCGTGCGCCTGCAGGCACAGGGCGATTCCCTTGAACCGGTGTCTGGTGAAGTCGAGGAATTCAACAAAATGTGGGTTGACCTTCCCAGCTACCAGCTGGGCACCTACGATTAGCCTTTAGCCTGCCCATAAAAGGCGTAGAGGCTGCACGACAAACGCCCCAGTTCAGCATGGTGACCGCTGCACCGCATTCTACAAGTTTGTCCAGCCCGTAGCAGGACACGGAGTATCCGGCTTGACATGCTACGACGCCGATGGCGCAGACCATGCATGTTTTCCCCGTTCCGGTCGGGGTGGATGTGTGCAAATACCCTTAGGGGTGCGCAGATTTTCCTTAAGAAATTCGGCTCAACAACTCTTTTACGCGCTTGGTAATATCGTCGCGGATTTCGCGTACGACCTCTGTGGGTTCCTCCGACGGATCAGCGACCTCCCAGTCTTCATAGTGGGTTCCGGGGAAAATTGGGCATGATTCGCCACATCCCATCGTGATCACCCAATCGGCCATCTTCACTTTCGTCGGATCCAGTTTTTCTGGCTGCGCAAACGGCTCTAACCCAATTTCGGCGAGGGCGTCGCGTACCTCGGGGTGTACTTCCTCAGCCGGTTCGGTGCCTGCGCTCATAATGCTCACGTCAGATGTTGCTAGTTCTTGCGCAATGGCAGCTGCCATTTGTGAGCGACCAGCGTTTTGTCTGCAGGCGAAAAGGATTTTGGTCACGGCGGCTTCCTTTCGGCGTGTGGTTTGTTGAGGCACGTGTTTAGCGACAACGTCAAGGAATTGAGTATCAAAGTCCGAGGCGATCGAATAGTAGGCCCACTTACCCTGCTGTTCACGGCCTAATATGCCAGCATTTACCAGCTTGGTGAGATGGTGCGAAATGGTTGACCGGCTGATATTAAAAACCTCGGGGAATGAACATGCGCACACCGGGTTCGGTGAACAGCGGTATATGAACAGAGCCACTTGCAGCCGCGTGACATCACTAAGTGCCGCAAAAATACTCGTCACGTCCCGACACCGTCCTTCGTCGACAACTGCAGGTGCGGGGCAGCAATTCGGAGCATATTGGTTGGTCATGCAAGAACTCTATCACGTTTCGATAAACATCGAAACGTGATAGAGTTCGAGTCAGTACGGCAACCATCGAAATGTAAGGAGTTAATTGTGCGTCAAATCGATATTTATGAACCGGCTTTGTGCTGTTCTTCTGGGGTCTGCGGAACAGACGTAGACCAAGCTCTCGTTGATTTCAATGCAGCGTTGACCGCTTTGGAAAAGGAGGGTATTACCGTGACTAGGCATAATCTGGCGTCTGCCCCTACTGATTTTGCGACGTGCGAGCCAGTTCGCGCATATGTCGAGGTGGCGGGTGCAGACGGCCTACCAGTTACTGTGGTCGATGGCACTATCGTTGCTACTGGTTCTTACCCGCAAGTTGATCAGCTCCGTCAATTCGCCGGGGTATCCCTGGAGGAAAAGACCACTTTGCCCGTCGTTGAGTCTGGCTGCTGTGGCGAAAGTGGGTGCTGCTAATGTCCCTTCCTGAGCTGAGCACCAAGTTTGTGTTTTTCACTGGTAAAGGTGGAGTCGGAAAGACCACGGTTGCTTGCTCTCTAGCCACCCGTGCGGCAGGTGAAGGTAAACGAGTGCTGCTAGTGTCAACTGATCCAGCCTCGAACATTGGTCAGGTATTCGGCCGTGAGATCGGATCGGGCGGAGCAGAGCTAACCGACCTTGTGCCCGGCGCTACCAGCTTTGATGCGGTAGAGATTGACCCGGAAGCAGAAGCGGAGCGGTATCGCGAATCTATCCTGGGTCCGGTTCGTGGCTTGCTGCCACCCGAGGTGCTAGCAACAACCGAAGAAACCTTGTCCGGTTCCTGCACCGTTGAAGTCGCTAGCTTTAATCGATTCGTCGATTATCTAACTAACGAAGACATTACTAGCCGCTATGACCACATCATTTTCGATACCGCTCCGACCGGACACACTCTGCGGTTACTGTCCTTGCCTGGCGATTGGTCAAGTTTCATTGATAAAGGCGCGGGCGATGCCTCGTGTCTGGGGCCGATGTCGGGGCTGGAGAAGAATCGGCAAACCTATCACGAGGCGGTCGCCGCTCTGTCTGACCCGGCACAAACTTCACTGGTTCTGGTGGCCAGAGCTCAAATCTCGACTCTGCAGGAAGCTAACCGTTCCACCGGTGAACTACTTGAGATGGGAATCGAACCGGCACTGTTGGTGATCAACGGCATCCTGCCAGTAGGGGCCGCTACTGATCAGCTGTCGGAGTCAATTTATGCCAGGGAGCAGGCATTACTTGATGGCCTTGCCACAAATCCTGAGCTGAGCGCGATCAATAGTATTCCAACGGTACGGCTCGAGTTGAAGGCTAACCCGGTGATGGGGGTAGACGGCCTATTACACCTGGGCGAGCCTGACGATAATGAAAGTTCGAACGCGGGTCCCGCCCTAGAGCCGGGCTTGACGCAGTCCGTTTCAAATTCGCACGTTGATTTATCCAATCTGGTGGATGAGCTAGCAGAGGGGAAACCGAAACTCGTCTTGTGCATGGGCAAAGGTGGGGTTGGCAAAACCACCGTGGCGCAAATGCTGGCATTGGAGCTCGCTAAGCGCGGCAAGCCGGTACATCTGTCCACCACGGACCCTGCGAATCACCTCGATGGTTCCCTCGAAGACAGCGTCAAAGGTTTGACGGTGTCATCTATCGATCCTGACGCGGTGACGGCTAGCTACCGAGAAGAAGTGCTCGCCAGCAAAGGCGCTTCTCTCGATGCCGACGGGTACGCACAGTTGGAGGAAGACCTGCGCTCCCCGTGCACAGAAGAAGTGGCCGTTTTCAACGCATTTTCTGAGGTCGTATCAACGGCCGAAAACCAGTGGGTTGTCCTCGACACCGCCCCCACCGGGCACACCCTGCTGTTACTGGACGCCACTGGGTCCTACCACCGCGAACTCATGCGTCAATCTGGACGTGACGATTCTGCGACCACGCTCCAACACTTGCAAAATGCGGAAGTGACCCGGCCAATCCTCGTGACACTGCCAGAAACCACGCCAATGCTCGAGGCGCAATCCCTCGCAGCTGACCTGTCGCGAGCAGGTATTGAGCCGTGGGCATGGGTAATCAACCAGTCGCTCCCCGCAACCGAGACCTCCTCACCGTTCCTGTTACGACGAGCCAATGCGCAACAGGAGGTAATTAATTCGGTCGTTGACCAGGCAGGGGTACAAGTGGTTCAACTACCCGTCATACCCGACTAAGAACTATGCAAATATCGATTTGCCGAAGCTAAGTCGTATAGGTCACCTCGTCTCTTCAGCCAGTTTTAAACTGTTGGATAGACGAGGTGGCCGTTTTTCTGAGACTTGAATAGCTTTGTTCACCGCTGCAGTCGACGAGTACATCCAGTGGTACAACACGCAACAACTCCAACAACGACTCAAGGGCCTGGCCCCGATGCAATATCGAAGTCAGACCCTTGAAACCCTAACCGCCTAGAGTTAAACCAGTCCAATTTTCGGGGGCCAGTTCAATCTGTTGGGGCGTTGCTTATTTCTCGCTTTGCTACTCGCCCTGTTCAACGAGCCACTCATCGCAAAAGATTAGTCCATTTTGTCGAGAATATCGCCGGTGTTTTGGGCTATCCGCACGTTTGCCACCATGGCTTCCAGAAATAGCCTGATGGCAACCATGATTGCGTAGTAGATGACAGTGCTCAGTACCGCTAGGAAGATGAACGCAAAGATGCTTCCGAAGATCGCGGACGCGGAATCTTCCTGAATGCCATAAATGCCCATGCCGGTGGCGAAGAAGAAGGCACCAAGAAGGTCAAGGATCCACATGATGCCACCAAGAATCATGGCGACCTTGTAGATTTCCTTCACATGGGTGAGGGTCAGGAAGTGCTTAAACTCGAACTCGAAGAGCCCGCCCAATAGGCCGTCCTTCTTGCCCAAGCCCTTGAGGGTGTCACTCATCTGGCTCTTCTTATCACCAAGAGTCTGGCCGGAATCGGCAGAAGCATCGCCTGCTTGCGGGAACTGTCCGAATCCCTGGTTCGTGTTCTGCTGCTGGGTATAGCCGCCGAAAACCGGCTGATCGCTAGCGGACTGTGCGGAGCCGAATTGGTTGCCGTTCGCAGCAGCATCCGACGATGCCGAATCCGTAAATGGATTATGCGCACGGGAGGCAGCTCCCCCGCCTGGGGTGGAGGACTTCGAAGAGGTCCAGAAGTCAGAGGAGTTGCCCTCCGCGCTCGGCTGCGGGGAGGAAAGAGCACTCGAATTTCCAGACTCATCAGGCTGATCGGTGTGGCCGAAAGACTTCGTCTCCTTGGCATCAGTAGAGCCGAATTCCTTGGTCTCGTTCACCTCGGAAGCGCGGGTGTCTTCGGCGTCTTTCGCCGCGTCCTCGGCGCGGTGCTGCGGGGTCTCGGAAAAATCGCGCGGAGAAAAATCCTTCGGGAAGCCGTCGGAGTTGAAATCATTATCAGCCATAATCTGGTCCTTAGAAAATGCTTTAGGGGATGGTAGGAAAAGGCCCCACGGTCACCCGTGGGGCCACTTGGCAGAATACAGCGTGCGCTAGGCGTTCGCGTCCTGAACGCGACGAATCGCCTCGGCGGCAACCTTTTCTTGGATGCCCATATCCAGCTCGGAGGTGAAGCCAACGCAGGAGCAGTTGATCTCACCGAGGACATAGGTGTCGGTGCCATCGGGGGCATCGTCAAGCATGAAGTCCGCGGTCCAAATCAGGGGAACATCCTTGGTATCGCCGAGTTTCTCTGCAATAACGGGGCGAGCCTTCTTAAACATCTCCAACAGTTCCGGCCAGGATTCCGGCTTATCGTAGGTGTACTTGGCCCCAGAGAAGAGCGTGGCAGAGAAGTTGTCGCCGCCTTCCGCTGGCTTCTTGTGCACGATGAATACCGGTTCATCCCCCACGAGGAGAATACGGATTTCACCTTCCACAATGCGCGGCATAAAGCGCATGTCCACCAGCATGCCGTTATCGCCCTCAATGTACTGGTCACAGAAATCCATGAAGGCGCCCAGCTTATAGTCGTGGGTTTGGTTGTCTACTGCCTCGGTACACTTCAGGGCGGTGTCAAGCGGGAGCGCGGTGCCCGGTTCCACGGATTGGGCAAGCTCCTGGTCCACGAGGCGCACGCGCCAGATGCCTTCACCGGTGGAACCGCGGTTTTGCTTGAGCACCCGCTCACCATAAGACAGCGAGGTGGGGAAAGTATTATGCAGCTCTTCTACCTCGTAGTACGCGGCGGTATCGTCCGGAACCAGCGGGGTGTCATTGAGCTTGACCAGTGCATCTTTGGCGCCGTAGGCCATCATGTCCGCCGGAGTGGACATGCCTACCAGACCGGCGTCTGCCAGCTTGGTGAGCAATTCGAAGTAGCCCTTCTCGCCACCGGGGATATTGCCTGGGTTCACGCGAGAGATATAAGCATCAAAGTTTTCAGAAACCTGGGCGTAGATCTCCTCCGCCTTGTCTGGATGGAAGTAGATAACCTCAGCTTCCCAGCCCTGTTCCTTGATCGCGTTGACGATCGGCATGGTGTCCTTACGGTGACCATCTGCGCCTTTATCGGAGCCGCCCTCTACCTCAAATACAACGATTGCCTTATGCACTAGCAGTTCCCTTCTTAGGTGGTGTTCATAGCACGTTGTCGCACCATATCCGTAGTTTATCCCAGCTTTTCCTCCCTCGCGCGGCCAACTGCCCCCTCTGCCTAACCCCGCCGGCCGGCGCCCCTATATCCCGGCCGAGCCCTGTATCGCACACCACAGGAATGATCCCCGAGTGATCACCACGGGAAAATTCGGGTTAAAGTGGTGGGAGCGAAATACTAACCCTTATAGGAAAGGCAGGCGGACAGTGGCTGACGTTGATCCCTATCCCCCATTTCAGGAATACGCACACCCCGAGCGCCTCGTGTCCGCACCGTGGCTGTCCGCACGCCTAGGCATTAAGGGTCTGCGCGTCATTGAGGTCGATGAAGACTCGCTCCTCTATGACATTGGCCATATCCCCACCGCCACCCGCATCAACTTCCGCACGGAACTACTGAGCCCACTTACTCGCGATTTCATCGATGGGAAAGAGTTCACTGCCTTGATGCGGGACAAGGGCATTAATGCCGACGATACGATCGTCCTTTATGGTGATAAGTCCAATTGGTGGGCCGCCTATGCCCTGTGGGTATTTACCCTCTTTGGCCACAAGGATGTTCGCCTGCTCGATGGTGGCCGCAATGCCTGGATGGCCGAGGAACGCGATACGTCCTTCATGGTGCCGGACTTCCCCGTATCCGAATACCCCGAGGTAAGCCGCGATGATTCCGTCCTGCGTGCCTTCGTAGACCAGGTGCGCGAGTCCGAAGGAGCGCTCGTGGATACCCGCTCCCCAGAGGAGTTTGCGGGCGAGGCCACCGAGCACGATCCCAATGGCAATTCCGCCTACGGCACCACCATGCGCCACGGCCACATCCCGGGCGCCATCAACCTCGAGTGGGACCGTTCCATCTATCCCAACTCCTGCTTCCGTTCGGCCGAGGAGCTCAAGGTTAATTACGGAATGTTGGAGCCTGAATCTGCAACGATTCTCTACTCCCACGTGGGCGCACAGGCCGCACACACCTGGTTTGTGTTGACGCATCTTTTGGGATTCACAAAGACGCAGGTCTACGATGGTTCGTGGTCTGAGTGGGGCAATATGGTGAAAATGCCGATTGAGCGTTAACTTTTCGGTTTCGCCACATAAACCCATATCCGGCAGGGATGTGGGTTTATTTTTGTTCAAAAACATCCCCACTCGCGTGCGTGAAAATTAACTCATGCTTTTGTGTGCAAGAATAGATTGCGTATCCAACCTAATGTGTTCAGGAGGTTGCTGCCGTGGCAGTAGAAACCAAAAAGATCTCTAAGGTTCTCGTGGCGAACCGCGGTGAGATCGCCGTTCGCGTGATCCGCGCGGCCCGCGACGCTGGCATTGCCTCCGTCGCCGTCTACGCCGAGCCAGACGCCCAGGCACCTTTTGCCTCGCTTGCCGACGAAGCCTTTGCCCTCGGCGGCACCACTTCTGCCGAGTCCTACCTCGTCTTTGACAAGATTCTAGACGCCGCGGAAAAATCCGGCGCCGATGCCATCCACCCCGGCTATGGCTTCTTGTCTGAAAACGCCGACTTTGCCCAGGCCGTCATCGACGCCGGCCTGACTTGGATTGGCCCCTCCCCCGAGTCCATCCGTGACTTGGGAGATAAGGTTACCGCGCGGCACATCGCCGAGCGCGCCGAAGCCCCCATGGCCCCAGGCACCAAGGACCCGGTAGCCGGCGCCGATGAGGTGCAGTCTTTCGCCATGGAATACGGCCTGCCCGTAGCCATCAAGGCTGCCTTTGGCGGCGGCGGCCGCGGCATGAAGGTGGCCTACTCCGCAGAGGAAATCCCCGATCTCTTTGAATCCGCTACCCGTGAGGCAACCTCCGCCTTCGGCCGCGGCGAGTGCTTCGTGGAGCGCTACCTGGATCGGGCCCGCCACGTCGAGGCCCAGGTACTGGCGGATAAGCACGGCAACGTAGTCGTCGTCGGCACGCGCGATTGCTCCCTGCAGCGCCGCTTCCAAAAGCTGGTCGAAGAAGCCCCGGCTCCTTTCCTCACCGAGGAGCAGCGCGCCTCCATTCACGAGTCCGCCAAGCGCATCTGCCGCGAGGCCGGCTACTACGGCGCAGGCACCGTGGAATACCTGGTGGGCGCCGATGGCCTCATCTCCTTCCTAGAGGTCAATACCCGCCTGCAGGTGGAGCACCCAGTTTCCGAGGAAACTACCGGCCTCGATCTCGTGCGCGAGCAGTTCCGTATCGCTGAGGGCCACGAACTCTCCTTGCAGGAAGACCCCACCCCGCGCGGCCACGCCTTCGAGTTCCGCATCAACGGCGAGGATGCCGCGGCGAACTTCATGCCGGCGCCTGGCACCATCGTGAAGTATTCCGATCCTGCCGGTCCGGGCGTGCGCGTGGATTCCGGCGTCGTCCAGGGCTCGGTCATTGGCGGCCAATTCGATTCCATGCTGGCCAAGCTCATCGTCTGGGGCCCAGACCGCGAGACCGCGCTGCGTCGCTCCGCCCGCGCCCTGTCCGAGTACAAGATTGAAGGCCTGCCCACCGTTATCCCGTTTGACCAGGCTATCGTTGCTGACCCAGCTTTCACCGCAGAAGAGGGCAACTTCGGTGTCTACACCAAGTGGATCGAAGAGGAATGGGATAACCAGCTGCCCGCCCACGATGAGTCCACCGATGCAGAGGCCGCTGACGCAGAGCCTTCCCAGGTGCACACCGTGGAAATCGACGGCCGCCGCATTGAGGTAGCCCTCCCCGCCTCCTTCGGCGCCACCGGCACCCCACGCAAGAAGAAGAAGCGCAAGGCCTCTGGCGCCAAGGCCGCAGTGTCCGGCGATGCCGTTACCTCCCCAATGCAGGGCACGGTCATCAAGGTCAACGTCGAAGAAGGCCAAGAGGTTGCCGAGGGCGAGGTCCTCCTCGTGCTCGAGGCCATGAAGATGGAAAACCCCGTCAAGGCCCATAAGACCGGCACCGTTACCGGTCTAGCAGTAGAAGCAGGCGCTGCTACCACCAAGGGAAGCGTGCTACTGGAAATCAAATAGCACGCACCGCTAGCCTGGAAGAATGACTGCTTCTTCTCTCGGCGTGCGTTTGGCCAAGGAAGAGGACCGCGACTATCTCGCGGACCTCTTCCCTTCTTATATTTCTGAGTGGTCCCCCATCGTGGACGGCGGGGTTATCGCCCTGCCCATGTCCGCGAATGAGGATCCCACCGTGGTTCCCCGCGGCGCCGCGCTCTTGCGCTACTACCCCGCCGCTGACAAAGGCCCAGCTTTCCTTGGCGATCCCTCGGCCCACCCGCTTGACGACGCCGCCTGGCTCACCCCCTTCGATCCCGAGGACATTCCCGAGCTCGCCGTTTCCAGCGATGACCCCGCCGCCCGCGAGTTGCTTATTGCCAACGCCATCGACCTCGCAGCCGAGCAAACTGCACCCGGCATCTCTTCCGTCGAGCCCTTGCCCGGATTCGAAGAGCTCACCCCCGGCAAGTACTTCCGCCGCTTCTAGTCCCCAAGGACCGGCCGCCTGCCTGCTAACCTGGCTGCGATGCTGAAAATAGATGCAACGTACGGACATGCCACTGCCTTGGGGCACCTAAGCCACGCATTCGACGCCGGGCGCGTCTACGGCTTGAAGGGCCCCAATGGTGCGGGTAAATCTACGCTGCTGCAGACGTTGAGCGGCGAAATTGCCCCACTGAAAGGCACCGTCTCCATCGACGGTGCCGCACCCGGCAGCACAGAGACCGCCGACTCCGTCATCGCAGTCGCGGACCCGGTCTTTTTGCCGGACCTCACCGTCGGCGAGCACTTTGCCCTCCTTGGGCGCCGCACCGGCGTGGACTTCGCCGAGCTCTATGAGCTTTGGGCCATCGATAACGCCATCCAGAACTCCGCGGTCAGCGACCTTTCTTCTGGCCAGCACCAACGCGTCTACCTTGCGGCCCAGCTCTATCAACCGGCCAAGGCCCTGCTTATCGACGAACCCGAGCGCCACCTTGACCACACCTGGACCGCCTTCTTGGCCGAGGAGCTGCGCCACCTCGCCGCAGAGGGCCGCTGCATAGTGCTCGCTTCCCACTCCCCGGCCATCTTCGCTGCCTGCCACGAGGTGGTAGAGATTTCATGAAGCTTTTATCTCAATCCTCTTCAGCCCTCTATTTCGCCTTCTTCGCGGCGCTCATCGCGAGCGTCAGTGTCTACGCTTGGCAGAATGCCGCCGAAGTTTTGCCCTCGCTCGCGCAACGCACAGCCGCTTCTCTACCCGCCACCGCGACCATTGGCGCTGCGTTCGGCTCCCTCGCCCTCATCGTTCTCCTTGAAGCGCTCTATCCACTGCGCAGCCTTTCCCTAGGCCGGTGGGTCTATGCGGATAGGCCGCGGGGGCGTATGCGGGGCGTCGATAAGCTGTCTATTGCCCAGCTCGCCGGCGTGAGCCTCCTCGGCCTAGCCCTGTGTACATCGCTGCACCTTCCGCTCCATGCAGCGATAGCCCTGCCACTGCTGCGGTTTCTCATCGGCTGGCGTTCCTTCAACCTCGCCTCGCTCCTCCGCGCGGGCCGTACCCGTGCCGTCGGCTCGTCCTCCTTTGGGCTACTGGATTCCGAGGTATCTGCCGATGCCACCGCCTCCCAGTGCGCGCGCCTGCGCCCGCGCTCGCGCGCCACGGCATCGCCCGGTCTCCTCTTTTTCCGGCGCTTGTACCGCCGCTGGTACATCCCGCTCGGCGCGGTCGCCGTCATGGGCCTAACCCTAGGTCTAGCACCACAGCTTGGCAGCCTTGCCCTCATTGGATTCGCTGCCGCATGGACCATCGTCGGCGCCGCCACCGGCCGCGCCGCATCCTTTGGCCGCATCATCGATGGCGCCTTGCCCGACTGGGGACTGCCACTGGCCGCTTCCGCAGGTGCCGCTGTTCTTGGCACCGCTTTCATCGCCACCGTATGGAAGCTGTCCCTGTTCACGCTCGCAATGTGTTGTTTGGGGCTTAGCTACGCCGCCTTTAAGCGCTCCCGCCCCGCACGCGTGACCACTATGAGCATCATCGACACCGGTGGCTTCGGTGCTTCATTCTCCCCCGAGGTCTTCAGTTACTTCCTGCGCGGTGGCTTCGGTATTGCGGCCATAGCTGTGGTCCTCTTTTTCTAGTCGCCCTGCACTTTCCCCAGGTACGTCACTTCAATAAGTTGCACATACCTCGGGATTTCTTTTGAGGTTTTCAGCTGAAAATTCTGGCTCTTCACATTGAATCACGATTTTTGTCCATATAAACCGCCAATTTCGTCGACGGTTTTGGTCATTTGGATGGGCGAAATCGTTGATTTTTACCACAGCTAGATACCACAGCGCCCCGCTTCCTCCAGATAAATCGAAGGAAGCGGGGCGCTGGCGTGCGTCAGTTAGTTGATGACGGCGATGAGGTCGCCGCCTTCGACCTTTGTGGCCTGGCCGATGGCCACGCGCTCGACCACGCCATCCTTGGTGGCGGAGATGGATGCTTCCATCTTCATTGCCTCAATGACGGCAATTTGGTCGCCGGCCTTTACCTCGTCGCCAGGCTTGGCGGTCGGGTTGACCACGCCGGCGAATGGTGCGGCGACGTGGCCCTCGTTGGAGGGGTCGGCCTTTTCTACGGTAGCGACCGTAGATTCGGCGTTCTCGTCGCGCACCTTCATTGGGCGAATCTGGCCGTTGACGTTGAGAACCACGTTACGCATGCCCTTTTCATCCGGCTCACCCACGGCGTCGAGGCGCACCACGACCTGCTTGAGGTCGGCGCGATCGGTAGAGCCTTCTGGGAAGTAGTGGACGACCTTTTCTTCGCCTTCAGTCAGGCCGTAGAAGAACGTGGTATCCGTCAGTGCCTCAGTGTTGCCGTACTTGCGGCGGAACTCGTTGAACTCCTCGAACTGCTTCGGGAACAGGAGGCGGTTCAGGCTGGCGCGGCGCTCATCCGAGTTATCGGATTCCAGATGCGACTGTTCTTCCGCAGGAACCTCGCTCACCTTGGCGCCGGTTTCCTCGCGGCCATCGAGCACCTTATCGCGCAGCTCCGGCCAACCGCCCGGAGGGGTACCGAGCTGGCCGCGGAGGAACTGGTTGACCGAGTCCGGGATATCGAACTTCGTCGGATTAGCGGCGAAGTCTGCAGGATCGACGCCGGCGCCAACAAGGTGCAGGGCGAGGTCGCCTACAACCTTGGAGGACGGGGTGACCTTGGTCGGACGGCCCAGCATCTCATTGACTGCTGCATAGGTGTCCTCGATGACCTCGAAGCGGTCCGCCAAGCCGAGGGCAGAGGCTTGGGCACGCAGGTTGGACAGCTGACCGCCCGGAATCTCGTGCTTGTAGACGCGGCCGGTCGGGCCAGGGATACCGTTCTCAAACGGGGCGTAGAGCTGGCGCACGGCCTCCCAGTAGGGTTCGAGATCCGATACGGCCTGTAGGTCGATACCGGTATCGCGCTTGGACTGGGAGAACGCTGCAATAAGGGCGGACAGCGACGGCTGCGAGGTAGTACCAGCCAGTGGTGCGGAGGCGCCGTCCACAATGTCGGCACCGGAGAGCGCGGCCGCATAGTAGGTAGCCATTTGGCCACCGGCGGTATCGTGCGTGTGCACGTGCACCGGCAGGTCGAATTCCTTGCGCAGAGCCATAACCAGCTTGGAAGCGGCCTCAGGGCGTAGCAGACCGGCCATATCCTTGATGGCAAGGATATGGGCTCCCGACTCTACAATCTGCTCGGCCAGCTTGAGGTAGTAATCCAGCGTGTACAGGTTCTCCTTCGGCGACGAAAGGTCACCGGAGTACGCCATGGCCACCTCAGCAACGGTGGTATTGGTCTCGAGGACAGCATCGATGGCGGGGCGCATCTGGGAGACGTCGTTAAGAGCATCAAAGATACGGAAGACGTCCACGCCGGACTTGGCTGCTTCCTGGACAAAGCCGCGGCAGACCGAATCCGGGTACGGGGTATAGCCCACAGTATTGCGTCCGCGCAGGAGCATCTGGATGTTCTGGTTTGGCATAGCCTCGCGCAGCATGTCCAGGCGGACCCAAGGGTCCTCGTGGAGGAAGCGCATGGCGACGTCATAAGTCGCACCCCCCCATGCCTCGACCGAGAACAGGTTCGGGGTCATGCGCGCAACAGCCTCGGCCGCAGAAACCAGGGCGGTACTACGCACGCGGGTGGCCAGCAGGGACTGGTGGGCGTCGCGGAAGGTGGTATCCGTAACCATCAGCGCATTCTGCTGCCGGATCTTTTCCGCCCATTTCTGCGGACCAAACTCGAGCAGGTCATCTCGGGAACCACGCGGAAGCGGCTCGGAGGAATCCAGCTCGGGGAGCTTATCAAACGCACGTAGGGCCGTCGGGCGCTTACCATTCGGCTTATTCACCGTGGTTTCTGCAATGTATTCCAGGATTCGGCCAGACTCATCAAGTGCCGGAGGGGCCTTGAGCAGGTCCGGATGATCACTAATGAATCCCGTGTTCACGCGCGTCTTGGTGAAGTCAGGCTCGCGCAGCAGGGCGCGCAAGAAGCCGATATTGGTGGCCACGCCGGATACGTGGAACTCGTTGAGCGCACGCTGGGCGCGCTGCACCGCCTGCTCGAAGTTGACGCCGCGGCAGGTCATCTTCACCAACAGGGAGTCGAAGTTGGGCGAAACCTCTGCGCCCACGGACGTTGCACCGTCCAGGCGCACGCCGGCGCCGCCCGGCGAACGATACGCGGTCAGCGTGCCGGTATCCGGGCGGAAGCCGTTATTCGGGTCCTCGGTGGTGATGCGGCACTGCAGAGCAGAACCGGTGATGGAAATCTTGTCTTGGGCGAGGTGAATATCTTCCAGCGATGCGCCGGCCGCGATATTCATCTGGGCCTTGACGATGTCTACGCCGGTGATTTCCTCGGTCACGGTGTGCTCCACCTGCACACGCGGGTTCATCTCGATGAAGACGTGGTTGCCGCGCTCATCGACGAGGAATTCCACGGTACCCGCACCCTCGTAGTTGATGTGTTCACAGAACTTCACTGCGTCAGCACAGATGCGGTCACGCAGCTCTGGGTCTAGCGTCGGCGCTGGGGCTATCTCCACTACCTTCTGGTGACGGCGCTGAACGGAGCAATCACGCTCAAAGAGGTGAATGACGTTGCCCTGGCTATCGCCCAGAATCTGAACCTCAATGTGTTGTGGTTTAATGACCGCAGTCTCAAGATACACACTGCCATCACCGAAGGCTGCCTCTGCCTCACGGGAGGCCTCGGCAGCCTTCTCGCGCAATTGATCTTCGGATTCGACGAAGCGCATGCCGCGTCCGCCACCACCGGCGACAGCCTTAACAAAGACCGGGAAGTTGAAGTCCTTGGAGTATTCCACCAGCTTATCGACGTCCGTCGATGGCTCCGAGTCCTTCAACGTCGGCAGCCCAGCTTCCTTAGCGGCGTTCACTGCGGCAGCCTTATCGCCGGTCAGGTCAAGGGTGCTAGGGGTAGGGCCAATGAACTTGATGCCATTGTCTTCACAGGCCCTAGCGAGATCCGCGCGCTCAGACAAAAAGCCATAACCAGGGTAAATAGCATCTGCACCGGACTTCTTTGCTGCGCGAATGACCTCATCGATGCTCAGGTAAGCCTTAACCGGTTGACCTTCAGTGCCGATGCGCACAGCTTCATCCGCAAAAGCGCGGTGAAAAGAATTGCGATCTTCGCGGGGATAGACCGCAACAGTCTTTGCCCCAGTTTCAAAGGCAGCACGGAATGCACGAACGGCGATTTCGCCACGGTTGGCTACCAGAATCTTTTTGAACGATGGAAGCGCGGGATTAGCCACTTCTGTGTTCCTTTCAGCTCGGAAGACGCCGCAGCGCAACGCCTCCTGTTGGGTGATCCGCATCTCAGTTTAGAGGGCTACCCCTCAAATGTCTGCCCTTTTCTGCGCCAAATTCGCCACACTTACCAGCAGCGGAGCCACCGCGTGGCGATTTCTGCAGGGCGACCAGTAATAACGAGATTAGCGATTCTGTAAATATTGCAAACTTTTAATTCAACAACTTACGCAACGGGGACACCCACTATTACACCGCAACCCCATCCCGGATTCCCCTCACCGTTGACCGTGAGCACCTCTCGCTATATGGTTACCCACATAGGTGGTTAACCCATACACTAGAAAGCGAGTCATATGCCACGAACTAGAGGGGCCGCAGCATGAGTGACACCCGGCCTATTTACCAGCAACTGGCAGGAGGAATCAGGGACATGATTATTTCCGGCGAACTCCCAGAGGGCGAACGCGCCCCTAGCACCAATGAGCTTTCGGCTTTCCACTCCGTCAACCCGACCACTTCTGCCAAGGCGCTCACCGTTCTCTTCGAGGAAGGGCTGCTAGAAAAACGTCGCGGCTTGGGCATGTTTGTGCGCGAAGGCGCGCGCGACCAGGTCCGCCACCAACGCCAAGAAGCCCTGAGAGAAGACTTCATCCTTCCGCTTCTCAAAGAAGGAGCCGCGCTGGGCTTAAGCGCTAGCGACATCGCCGACCTCATCGAAGCCGAAGGAGACCATCATGACGCACCTTAAGTTGAAGAACGTTACCTGCAAGCACCGCCTGCATGTGCCGCACCTCGATCTCAACGCCGGCATGTACGGGCTGATCGGCCCCAATGGTGCTGGCAAGACCACACTCTTGCGCGCGGTAGCAGGGTTCCTGCCCATCAAAGGCAGCATCGATACCCCACAGGTGGCGATAGCGCGCACCGGAGCCGATATCTTGCTTTCCGGTTCCACCGTGCGCCAGCACCTGCGCGCCGCAGAGCACGTACGTGAGGGATTCGACATTCGGTATGCGGAGGAGTTGTTGGATAAGGTGGGCGTCGATAAGCGCAGTAAGAACCGCACCTTGAGCACCGGCCAGCGCCAACTGGTTGCCTGTGCCACTGCCCTGGCCGCGCGCACACCGGTCACCCTCCTCGATGAGCCTTTCAATGGCTTGGACGCGCCAACGCGCACGCGCCTGCGCGAGCTCATTATCGCCCACGCCTCCGGCACCCCGGACTGGCTGCTGGTGCTTTCTTCTCACCGCGCCGAAGATCTCGTCGGTCTGGTTGACCAAGTCATCACCGTGCACGACGGCACGGTCAATAAGCCCACCGACCTGGAATCCCAACGGCCGCACTACCCCGTGCTTAGCGGCAGCACCAAGGACGTGGAGCAAGCACTCGCGCTTGCCGACGCCCTCCCCCTCCACCGTTCCTCCCTTGGCTCCACCTCCAAGGTGCACGCCTGGTGCCCGGCCCCGTTCCCGGCCGATACCGCAGCCGCCGCCCAGGTCACCGTCTCTTACCTCGACGACGGCCAACTCATTGATTCCCTTGTCTCCCGCGCCCACGAATCCGCCCGCACCTCACAAGAGGAGTCCTAGCCATGCAGACACTCAAGACCTTTAATCTCAACGCCACCAAGGCGCTCATCGTCATAAGCATCATCGTCGTGTTGCTGTGGGCATTGCCCTACTTATTGAGCAATGACCCCTCGGCAGTGGGGCCAGCAGGGTTTTACTGGGACTTTGTCGCAATCCTCCTCTGGGGAATCTACTGCGCTTTCGCCGCGACCGAATATCGTGCTCTGCGTGGCCTGGGGATAAAACCTAGTAATTGGCTCGCCAGCATGCATACAACGTTGTGGCTAGGCGCACTAAGTTTCGGTGCTGTAGCCTGGGCTGTCTACTACATCGCACGGCAAGGCGGGGACGATATTTATTCTTCATGGATTGTTACCTCCAGCGTATTCAACACAAGCCCCACGCTTAGCTACATAGCCACTTACGGCAGCTTCTCCTGCGGTCACCTGCTGACCGGATATATTGGCGCGCTCATAGGGTCCGTGGTAAGCAGCGCCAATCAAAGCTCCCTACTAGCGCGGATTCTGTTTATCATCGGCATTATTGTGAGCCTTGCTCTCGCCAATGGTCTCCTGATTACCCTTATCGAGGCCTTCGGGGAAATGAGAATCGGCGCACCCTGGCCTGGCCTATTTTTCTTCACGGGCTTAAGCATCATCATTTGCTCGGCTGGCATCCACTTCATAGCGCGACGCATCCAGCCTTAACCAGCCCCGTTGTTAAATGCACCAATTCCCCCGCCTTCAGAAGACTGCAGTCTCTGGAGCCGGGGGAATTCTTGTCATACGCTGCCGCTGTACTAGTGGCGAAAACGGTGTGGTTTACTCCAGGTCGTCGTGAGCCACGAGGCGTCGCGCAGCCTCGGTGATGGTGCCAGACAGAGACGGGTACACGGCGAAGGAATCAGCCAGCTGGTTTACGGTGAGCTGGTTGGTCACGGCCATAGCGATGGGCAGGATGAGCTCGGAGGCGGTCGGCGCGACGATGACGCCGCCGATAACGCGGCCGGAGGTGGCACGGCAGAAGAGCTTGACAAAGCCGTGCTGTAGCGAGCGCATCTTGGCGCGTGGGTTGGTCTTTAGCGGCATGGTGATGGTGCGGGCGGCGACCTCACCGGCCTCGATTTCGGCCTGGGTAAAGCCTACAGCGGCGATTTCCGGACGGGTGAAGACAGCGTTGGCCACGGTCTTCAGGCGCAGCGGAGAAACGCCCTCACCCAAGGCGTGGTACATAGCCACGCGGCCCTGCATTGCGGCGACGGAAGCCAGCGGGAAAAGGTCAGAGCAGTCACCAGCGGCGTAGATGCCGGCGATATTGGTGCGGGAGACGCGGTCGACCTGAATGTGGCCGGACTTTGCGGTTTCCACTCCGACGTTCTCCAGCTTGAGGTCCTGAGTATTCGGGATGGAGCCGATGGACATGATGACGTGTGAGCCGGTGATTTCGCGGCCGTCCTGCGTGGTGACCAGGACGTTGCCGTCCTCGGTGCGGTTGACGGTTTCCACGCGGCAGTTCTTTTCCAGTTCCACGCCGCGCTCGCTCAGCACGGTCTCGAGGACGTCGGCCGCATCGGCGTCGTCATGCGGCAAAATGCGGTCACGGGAGGCAACCATGGTGACCTTGACGCCCAGCTCTGCAAAGGCGGAGACGAACTCGGCACCAGTGACGCCGGAACCGACGACGATGAGGTGCTCCGGCAGCTCGGTGAGGTTGTAGACCTGCTGCCAGGTAAGGATGCGCTCGCCATCTGGCTGCGCGCCGGGGAGAATGCGAGGGGTGGCGCCGGTGGCTACCAAGACGAGATCTGCGTTAATGGTTTCCTCGTGGCCGTCCTCGTTGAATACGGCGGTGACCTTGTGGCCGCCAAAGGCATCGGCCTCCTGATCTTCTGGGAAGTAACCGCGGCCGTCGATAACGCGGGCTCCTAGGGATTCCATGGTGGCGCGGATATCGGAAGATTGTTTGCTTGCTAGGTCCTGCACACGCTTATTCAGTGCGGTCAAGGAAAGATGGGCCTGGCCAATGCCCTGGTTAAGTTCCATATCCTCAGCACGGCGCAGGTCGGTTTTAATATTGGCACCAGCGATGAAGGACTTGGAAGGAACACAGTCCAAGATAACGCTGTTGCCGCCCATGCCTTGGTCTTCAATAATGGTGATTTCTGCACCATATTTAGCACCTGCCAACGCTGCCTCATAGCCGGCTGGGCCACCGCCGATGATGACGATTCGCTTGGTCTGGTTCAACACGCACATGCTCCTTTATCGGCTCCACTTTAAAAGTCGCTTACGAGTCTAACGTGTAGGACCTTAAAGCGCGTTAGTCTGTCTCCGCATTCTCCCCTATGAACTGCTCAACCACGGCGCCGAAGAGTTTGATGCCCACGCCGATGGCCCTCTCGTCGACGATAAGATCGCCCATGTGCAAGTCATGCTGCTCGCCTTCGCCGGACCAGCAGCCCAGCCGCGCCATGGAACCAGGGACCTTTTCCAGGTACCAAGAAAAATCTTCGCCGCCGGAGGACTGCGGGGCTTGCACGACGGCCTGCGGATCGATGGATTGGGCGGCGGAGGCAAGCAGGGCGGTGGCGACGTCGTCGTTAAGCACCGGCGGAACGCCGCGGTTGTAGGTCAGCTCATGTTCTACGCCCACCGGCGCGAGAATCTGTTCCACCAGCTCGGTAAAGAGACTTTGCATATCGCGCCAGATGCCAATATCGGCCGTGCGCATGGTGCCGGTCAAGCTGCCAGTCTCTGGAATGGCATTGGGCGCGTAGCCCGAATTCACCTGGCCAAAGACCAAAACGGTGCCGGTGCGCGGATCAACCCGGCGCGAGAGCAGCGCGGGTAGCTCGGTGATGACCTTGCCCAAGGCGTAGATGACGTCGGCGGAAAGGTGCGGGCGGGAAGTATGTCCGCCTGGGCCCTTGATATTGAGCTCCACCACGTCGGTAGCAGAAGTGATCGCCCCAGCGCGGATACCAATTCGTCCCACCCGCAGCTTGGGCTCGGCGTGGATGGCAAAAATGGAATGCACGCCTTCCAGCGCGCCCCATTCAATAACGTCGGTCGCACCGCCGACCCATACTTCCTCGGACGGTTGGAAGATGACTCGAATACCTAATGGCAGGGCGTGGACACGCTGAAAATCCGCCAATGCGCAAGCCAGACCGAGCGCCACGGTCGTATGCACATCGTGGCCGCAAGCATGCATCTTGCCGGGCACCTCAGAGGTATATTCCAGACCGGTGACCTCGGTGACTGGCAGGGCATCAATATCCGCGCGGAAAGCTAAGCGGCCTAGTTCCGTATCAGGACCGATGTCGACCATGAGACCGGTCTGTGGGAAGCGCTGTGGCTCCAAACCATAGTCCTGCAGGATAGAGGCGAGAAAGTTGGTGGTTTCTACCTCTTGGTTCGCGGTTTCCGGGTGGCGGTGGATATGGCGCCGCCACGCGATGACCTCCGCACGGTGGGCATTGAACCACTCGTTGATGAATTCCGAGATCATCCGCGTGCCTTCCCTATCGTTGAAATACGTCTGGGTGCAAAGTCTACAACTAGACCATGCGGTTCAGTAACTCAGGTGGTAATGCGGGGTGCTCTAGCTCAAGGCGCCATTCCACGTGGCGGCAAACCGACGCCGGTCCACATAGCCTTGTGGGAAGGGCGCGACGTCCTCGGCGGCGGCCACCGCGGAATCGGTCAAATGCCCCTCCACCACGTCCCCGCCGGCCGGCAGCAGCACCGCCGGCGGGATTTCTAGCGCCAAGGCCAGCTTATATACCGTAGACAGCTGCGGATCGGCCATGGCGTGCACGCCATTCTCGTTGCGCTCCAGATTGGAAATTTGGCTGCGGGAAACCCCAGAAATCTCCGCCAGCGCCTGCTGCGAAATCCCCCGACGCTGTCGCACCCGCCGCAATTGTTGCGAAAATCCGTGGCCGTAGCTCGACCACATTAGATGAATGAAACTCATATTCTCCCCCCTGGAAAGCGCGGTCGCCTTTCCAGGGAGAAGATTACCTTAAAGGTCGATATTGCGCGGACCGTAGAGGCGGTCGCCGGCATCGCCCAAGCCCGGCACGATATAAGCATCCTCATTGAGCGAAGGATCGATAGCGGCGGTGACTAGGCGCACCGGCAGATCGGATTCAGCCAGCGCATCCACACCCGGCTGCGCCGAGACCATGCAGATGGCGGTGATATCGGTGGCGCCGCGGCCGGCAAGCAGGCGCAATGCGTGCAGCAGGGAACCACCGGTGGCCAGCATTGGATCCACCACGAACACCGTGCGGCCGGTCAGCTCCTCCGGCAGTGCTTCCAGGTACGGCACTGGCTCGTGCGTCTCTTCGTTGCGCGCCATGCCTATGAAGCCGACCTGTGCATCCGGAATCATGGACAGGGCCGGGTCCACCATGCCGAGCCCGGCGCGGATGATCGGCACGATGATAGGCGGGTCCTGCAGGCGGGTGCCCTGAGCGGTAGAAACGGGGGTGGCGCAGTCGAAGTTCTCCACGGCAAGGTCGCGGGATGCTTCGTATACAAGCATGGCGCCCAAGTCTTTCAGAGCGGCGCGGAAGGCGGAGTTATCGCTGCGCGCATCGCGCATGAGGGTAAGACGGGAGGCGGCAAGCGGGTGGTCTACTACGTGGATGTCCATGACCACCACTTTAAACTTTTTGGGAACCAAATGGGCCATCGGGCAGTCCAATAGGGCATGAGACCTTTCACGATCGATACTGACTATGCCCGCCACCTCGCCCGCGACCTACACGCCCAATCCCAAGGGGAGAATCCGCCCCACCCCGTTTTGCCTGAAGATCCCACTTTCACCGCTTTCAATGAGGCGGTGCATGCCGCGCTCGATAATGTGGGCGCGCGCATGAGCGTGCTGCGCAACGATATGGGGCAGGTTGCCCAGTCCGGTTTCCAGATGTCGCGCGAGGCAGAAGACACCGATGCCTCGCTAGGCCAGCACCTTGGGGCGGCGATGTAGATGCTCGATACCGCGCTTAAGCAGATTGCCACCATGCAACCGGCGCAGCTTCCGGAGGTTGAGCTTCCTCGCGTGCCGGATCTTTCCGCCGCCGAGCCTTTGGCCGCCATCGCCCATGGCAATCCCGCTCCCCTACTCGAGTCGGCGAAAAATATCGATCTCGATAATGCAACCATCTCTGCCGCGCTTGGCCAGGCCCGCACCTTGGTAGCGGGCACCATCCGGGATCTGGTGGGCATCGCCACGCAGCTGGTGCGCCAGGCCCTGCCCACCGCGCTGGGTTTCCTGTCCCTGGATCCGTCGGCGCGTGCCGCCGCTCTGGCTCAGCTTCGCGCACTTATCTCCCAGCACCTGGGAATGGCCACTGCTCGCGTGCAACGCCTGATGGGTGATCTCAGCGCGGCCGCTCAATCCTTGCAGCCGGTAGCGCAGCGGCCGGTGCACTCCGCGCTTGCCGACGCCCCCGTAAGCCCCACCGGTGCCCAGCAAGCCACCGCTCTTCCTGCACAATCTGCGGCGGGCGAGGGGGCTGGCGTCGATGCTGCCGCACACGACGCGCCTTCTCCCCCGCCGGCACCAGAGCCCTCTGCCGAGGGTGGTTCGGCCGCCGGGCAGGCCGCGGTCACCGCGGCGAAGAGCCAAGTGGGCCAGCCCTACGTATGGGGTGGCACCGGAAACGGTGGCTTCGATTGCTCGGGCCTTACCCAATGGGCATATTCACAGGCCGGAGTGGACTTGCCGCGCACGGCGGACCAGCAGGCGGTTGGTCAGCAGGTCAGTGCGGATCAATTGCAGCCCGGTGACCTGGTGGTATGGGACGGGCACGTGGCAATGTATTCCGGCAATGGCGAAATCGTGGAGGCCGGTGATCCGGTGCAAACCAACCCGCTGCGCACCACGAATATGGGCATGCAATTCAAAGGCTTTTGGCGCCCCACGGCCTAAGGCCGGTGCGCTCTCGCGCGCTGCTTAGGGCGTTGGGTAGACTAAAACGCCATGAGCACCCGCGCAATTGTACCTGTAAAGCTCTCGCTGACCGAGGGCGATTTTTATACCCTCTGGGCACCCAAGTGGCGCCAAAATGGCTCCGAGTGGCAGGCCTTTTTGGGCGATGATGAGGCTGTCTTAGCTTTTAACTCGCCCGCCGAGCTGCTGTGCTTCGTGGAGTCTGGCACCAAACACGATTTGCTGGACCACCCGCAGTGGGACCAGTTTGCCGGCCGCGATGCGGACCGCGTCACCCCGGCCAAGCGCGATGAGTATGACCTCATCGGCATGCCGGAGGCACTGGCTGGTCGCCCGAGCCACCAGAACGTCTCCACCGTGGCCCGCAACTTGGAGATTGCCTCCGCGCTTGCTGACATCGCCGGTGCAGAACACACCACCATCTTCTTCGCCTCCCACTCCATTCTGCGCAATGTTTCCCGCGGCGCCGACCACTACTCCGGCGAACAGGGCATGAGCGAGTGGTCCGGCGTGGGCCACGTCATCGCTGGCAACTGGAAGAAGGTCATCGAGGACCTAGATGAGCACGTCCGCGTGGTCTCCAGCGATGACTTTGATGCGGCCAAGGTTTCCGATGCCAAGGAGCGCATCTCTTCTGCTGCCGCCGCCTCCGCTGCAGCAGCCAAGGAAGCCGAGGAAAAGCGCAAGGCCGCCGCCGAGGCCGCTGACCCGTACGATAATTCCCCGTGGGCCGCCGCCGGCATCGATCCCATCAAGATCACCGCGCAGTCCAAGTCCGTCTACACCCTGCGCACCTACTTGGACGGCAAGCCCATCTTCTTGGGCAAGTGGGGCGAAATCTTCACCTTCGATTCTCCGAAGACCCTCGTGCGCTGGATTATGGACAACGATGACCACGACCTGGCACGCGTATCCACCTGGGAAGAGGTTGTTGCCGCCGCTAATGCCGGCGAGCTAGAAATTCAGGTCCACCCGGATAACCAGTACTCCTTCAACGGCATCGTGCGCGATATCGAAAAGGGCCCAGAGGCCGTCGATTCCGATCAGATGGCGCGCTGCTACGAGGTATGCGCCGATGCCGCCGACTGGGCCGGCGACGATTCCATTAACTCCTATATGCTGGCTCACCCCCGCCTGCAGGACTACTTGGGCTACATGCTCAGCTCCACCGAACACGCCGGCTACGTACCGTCCAAGCCATATAACGAGCACGCCGAGTCTTGGAAGGGCTTGGAAGACATGCTCATCAAGCGCTTCTCCAAGTTCTAAACCCTACGGTTCGCACGGCCCCAGCCGCGCGTGGCATCAGCCGCCTCGCCTTTCCTCCCCACTCACAGCAGGTGGGAGGAGAAGGGGGCGGCTTTGTGCGTCTAGTCGCCGCGTGCTTCTTGCTCTTGGCGTCGGCTCCGGTCGCGCATGTCTTTATCGAAAAGCAGCCATACGATAAACAAGCCGAGACCGACCATGGACCGGACCAAGGTTCCTAATCCAAAGACCCCGCCCAGAATCAAGCCGAGAACAATCAGGCTGGCGAAAAATACGACCCACGACACATGCGTGTTGTAGTTCATCGCTTGACCTCCCTGAGTACGTGGCTTTAAAGGTGGCGGCGAAGGTGGTCAATGAGGGCGTCGATAAGCTCACGCGATTGAGGCGCCTTGGGTTTAATCTGGTCGAAGCCGTGATAGGCGCCGGCCCACACGTCGAGGGTCGTATCCACGCCGGCCGCATCGAGGGCCTGGGCAAAAGCCACGGATTCATCGCAGAAAAGGTCGATGCCACCGACCCCGATCCACGTTGCCGGCAGGCCGGAAAGATCACTGCGCGTGGCCGGCGAAGCATAGGGCGGCTGGTCAACATCCAGGTGGTCATCTCCCAGGTACATGGACCACGCGCCGCGGTTCGGGCCCGCCGTCCAGATGAATTGGCCCACCGCACCGGACTTATCCGTGGTGCGGTGATCCAGCATGGGATAGACCAAGCCGAGCGCGCGGACCGGATGGCCCTCATCAAAGGCCCGCTGAACCAAGCCCGCGGCGAGGCCGCCGCCGGCGCTATCGCCGGCGACCGCGATGCGCGCGGTATCCCCGCCCAGCTTATCGCCGTGTTCTTGCGCCCAGCGTAGCGCGGCGTAGCACTCATCGTGGTCCGCGGGGAATGGCTCCTGGGTGGATTTGTGGTAACGCGGGGCCACCACGATGGCACCGAGTTCGGCCGCCATGCGTGCATTTTGCGGGTCATACATTGCCGGGCCACCGATAAGATGGCCGCCGCCGTGCGTCCACACCACCACGGGGCGCGGCCCAGCATTGGCTACGTCCTGGGCATCGTCGCGTGGGGTAAGCACGCGAGCGCTAAAAGCATGGCCAGCGAAGGACGCGGAAAACTCCGTGACGTCCACCGCATGCCGGATTGGTCGAGAAAAGTCGATGGTGGCGAAGAAGCGGCTGGCGCGGGCAAAGGTGGCGTCGGCAAGCAGATGCATTGGCAGGTACAGAACCGGGCTGCGCAACCCCGGTGCTACCTCGCGCAGGTACGGCCGGCGGCTGAGCGCATACGCCGCCATGCCCGCTACCCCGACCACACCGGTCAGGGCAGCCCCGGCCTTGAGGACTCGCAAAACGCGCATTTAGAAATCGCGCAGAATGCGCTGTGCCAGCGGCTCAGAGGAAGCCGGGTTCTGGCCGGTGTAGAGGTTGCGATCCACGATGACGTTCGGGGACATCGGATCGGTCTCCTGGTAATCCGCGCCGAGCTCACGCAGGCGGGTCTCCAGCGCCCACTTAGCGGCGGCAACCATCTCCTCGCCTTCCTCTGCATTGCTAAAGGCGGTCATCTTGTAGCCCTTGAACGGCCAATTCTCGTTATCCAAGGCCAATAGCGCGGCCGGGGCGTGGCAAACGAGGCCGAGCGCGCGGCCGGAATCCATGCGCGCCTGAATAAGCTTTGCAGAATCCTGATCGTAGGCAAGATCCTCCATCGGGCCGTGGCCTCCCGGGTAGAAGATGAGGTCATAATCCGCTTCATCGACCTCAGCCAAGTTCATCGGGTTCTCTAGTGCCACGCCCAACTCTGCCAAGTAATTTTCCTGCGCCATGCGCACGTTATCGGGCAGTACCTCAAGGCTGTACTCATCTACCACAGGAGCCTTTGCTCCGGGGGTGGCGAAGTGGATATCCCAGCCTGCGCCCTGGAAGACGCGGTGCGGTGCAATAAGCTCCTCGGCCCAATAGCCGGTGGGGCGCTTAGTGCCATCGGCCAGTGTCCATTCCTCAGCAGCGGTAACAACAAAAAGTACGGAAGGCATATAATTCTCCTTTAGTCAGTAGTTTCTTCAGCGGTGTCTGCCAAAGACTCTTCAGTGTCTGGGCCTGCCAGCTCGGGGTCTGATAGTTCCTCGTATGCTGGCAGGATAACCGTTTCTAGCAGATGCTGCCGTGATTCCTGGTCAGCAAAGGAATTTTCTACCGCCTTGACGGTGAGATCGAAAAACTCCTCGAGGCCATAACCAAAGGTTTCACTTAGAGCAAGGAACTGGTTTGTCAGAGTGGTCTTACCCGAGGAAATGGCGCAGGTAAAGCCCAGCTGCTGCAGCAGCGGCAGCGGATGGTCATTGAGGTCTTCGGCTTCCTCAAGTGGAGTAAAGACAAGTGGGATGTGGCGATCGCGGATATATCCAGAGGCCTTGCCCGGCAGGATGCCATCGATATTTGCAGTGAAATCATCGATCATATTGATTGGGTGGATGAGGCGATTCACGCCCTCCTGGGCGGCACGTTCTACTTCTGTGAAGTCCTCTCCCACCAGGATCTGGGTGGGCAGGAAATTCGCGCGGAAATCTGCGGCCGCGCTCGCTTGGTCCTGCGGCAGGTTGTAGCCCACCACTGAGGCGTCATCGGAAACAGCGGTCTCGGGAGCAATACCAGCGAGGACGATGCGGGCGTCAAGGGAAGGAATACGGGCGGCTGCGGCGGCTTCGGCAACCACGGCGGCGTCGAGACCAAGCTCTGCGGGGTCTAAGTGCAGTTCCGCGTAGACCACTCCGTCGGCAGCCAGAGCTTCGTAACGCTCGCGGAGAGCGGCGGTGAGCTCTTCCGGTGTGGCGGCCGAGGAGGTGATGGTTTCAAAAAGGGAGACCTTAGGAAGCTTGGCCACCACGTCGGCGGCGGAATCCTTGTTTTCTGGGCTAATCAAAGGCGCGTCATGCATGCGTCCCATCGTAGGCACGGGCCTAAGATGTGTCATGTCATGAAAAGAATTATCGCTAGTCCTCTCGTTGCCGTCCTGCTCAGCGGCCCGCCGCTCGCGCTGGCGGAATCGCCGGAAACTCCGACCACCACGCGCACCGCCGCCCCGAATACCGATAAATGCCCGCACGCCGAGCGCCCGGAAAAGGCCACCACCACCTCGGAGCGCCTCACTCCTGGGCAGGCCTCACCCACCCCGCTGCCACCGGTGGACAGCGATGAGCCCTGCGGCACCACCCTGCCTGAAGGATTCAAGGTGGATAAAGATGTGGTGGCCGCGGCGTGGATGGTCTCCGATATCGATTCCGGCGAGATTATCGCGATGAAGGACCCTAACGGCCGCTACCGGCCGGCCTCCATCATCAAGGCGCTGCTGGCGCTGGTAGTCATCGAAGAACTAGACCTGCACCAGAAGATCGAGGTGGGCGAAGAATCGGCACAGATTGATGGCTCAGCGGTGGGCATCGGACCCGGCGGCAAGTACACGGTGGAGCAGCTTTTGCAGGGCTTGCTTATGGCTTCCGGCAACGATGCCGCGCACGCGCTGGCACAGGAATTGGGTGGCGACGAGGTCACTTTGCGCAAGGTCAATGACAAGGCGGCCGAGATCGGCACGAATTCCACTTACGCGGCCAGTTACTCCGGGCTCGATGCCCCAGGCATGTCTACCTCGGCCGAGGATATTTCCCGCATTTACCGCGCGGCCTTCCATAACCCGACCTTTGCACGCATTGTCGATACGGAGTCCGTAGATTTTCCGGGCTGGGGAGATTATGAAGGCTACCAACTAGGAAACGATAACGGGCTTTTCCTCAACGATCCGGACGGTATTGGTGGCAAGACGGGTTTTACCGATGATGCGCACCATACCTTCGTCGGCGCGCTTGACCGCCATGGTCGGCGCTTGCAGGCGGTCTTACTCGATACCACCGTGGAGCACGGCCCGCGTGCCTGGGAGCAGGCTCAAAAACTTTTGCACGAGGCTTATAAGGTTTCCCCTGGCGATGGCGTAGGCCAGCTGCTTGCCGACGCCGACTCCCCTGCGTCCCCTGCACCCACACCGGCGCCCGATTCCCGGGCGCAATCTGCGAGCTCCTCTTTAGCTGGGGTGCAGGGGTGGCTCGGCTGGGTCATCGCTGGCGCTGTAGCTTTGCTGGCTATTTGCGTGGGTGCCTTTTCACTACTTCGGCGTTAGCCCACTCATCGTGGGAGCCGCGCCGGTTATTCTTCTCCGAAATGGTGAAGGTGTGCACGCCGGCGCCCACCCAGCTGGCGAAGGTACCGGGGCCCGGCACAATATTGGCTAGGCGCCACCACTGACGCTTTGCGGACTGGGTGAGGCTAAGCCGCTCTTTGGTATCGACATCGCGCACTGTGTAGCCCATCAGCAGCTTGGCCGGGCTGGCGCCGAGCCAACAATCGGTGCCCAAAACGTAGAGCAGCAAAATGATGGCACCACCGATAAACGTCGAGAGTTTATCCGCGCCACCAGAAAGCAACGCGCCGCCGAAGCTACCGCTGATGAGTGAGAAGAAGAAAAAGTCCAAGATGGCCATGCCGATGCGCGCATCTTGACCGGCGCGCTGGCTAATTTCAGACGCTGGGTGCGGCGCTAGCGGCGCGGGCATGGCCGCGTTCGCCGTTGCCGGCGGGAATGGATTGTGCTGCGGGTCAAAGGGATTACGCGAATAGGGCGACCCATAGGGGCTCGCGGTCTGCGCAAATCGTGGTTCTTGCTTAGCATGACGGCCTGGCGCCGCCGCCTGACCGGACTGGAAGGACTGAGCCTGCTGCTGGGACTGCTGTGGCCGCGGGTTCCACTGTCCTACCGCACCCAGCTGCCCTAGGTCTCCCCAGGTGGGGCGCACTCCCGCCGCGCACGCCTTATCGTATTCCGCCCGCTTTGCAGCAGAGCCCAAGACGCTAGCAGCGATGCGCAGCTGCGCGCGCCGCGGATCTTCAATGTCTTGGCCTTGCTGCTCTAGCGATAAATCCTTGGACTCCAGTAAGACTAAGAGTTCCCGCTCGCCATCGCGGCGATCTAGTCCCCATTCTTCATAAAGATTCGGTGCGATGTCATTGGCGTTCATAATGATTCATCCTAAAGCCAAAGGACCGCTGCGTCCTCACCCCTAAGGAGGAGATTTTACTTTCGGCGCAACAAGCTCCATGCGCCCACGGCCGCGGCGCCTACAGCGGCGCCAACGCCGAAGGTCGCACCTACAGGCGCGCCTTCCTTGACCTCGTTGCGAACGCGAATAACCGCTGGCTCCGGGACGGGCGGGTGAGCAAACTTCAGAGACTCGGCGGTGGTGGCGGTCCACGCGGAGATATACAGCACCACGCGCCAAATCAGGTACATGACCACCATGAGCACGATGACCGGGCCGAAGACCGCGCCGGCAGGGCTGCCGGTAGCAGAGGACATGATGACCGTAGACAGCTGCTTAAGCAGCTCGAAAGCGACGGCACCGATGGCCGCACCGATGAGGCCGGACTTCTTCGGCACCTTGGTGCGCGGCAGGATCATAATCATCCACCACATGACGATGAAGTTGGCCAATAGGCCCACTGCCAAGCCGACAAAGAAAATCACAAAGTCCATACCCGGGAAGGACTCGATGCCGACCCGCTCGAAAATCTTCTGGGTAAGTCCGGAAGAACCAGCGGCGGTGACGCCAAAGGCGATGAGGAACGCCAAGATGAGGCCAATGAGGCCTACCAAGTCAGAGAGTTTCTTCTTCAGGAAGGAACCGCCTTCGTTGGCATCGATGCCCCACATGGCCGAGATACCGATGCGCAGGTTATTCATCCAGCCGAGTCCGGACCACAGGGTGGTCAAACCACCGATGCCGAACATGGCGCGGCGTTGGCCAATGGCGGTATCGAGGATCTCGTTGACCGTATCTCCCATATCGCCATCGATAGAACTGGTGATCTGGGATTGCAGATCATTGAGCAGGTCCTCGCGGTTGGCCAAGACGGCGGCGACGGTGGCCACGATCAGCATGGCAAGCGGGAAGATGGAGAGTACCGAATAATAGGTGATACCGGCGGCAAATTGGTTGCCGCCTTCTGCACCATAGCGCTCGTTCATGCGCATGAGGTGGTCAACGAATCCGGACTTGGAGCGGATCTTATCTACCGCACCGGGATCGTCGGCATTGGCGCGTTCGATGCCGTAGTGGTCCGTCTTCTTCGAGGAGGATTGCGTGGTGGTAGGCACGTGCTTCCCTTCTTGCTCGCACAGTTTTTATCTCACCTAGAGTAACTGGCAAATGCCCACTTGTCCCTTTGTGGGGTGGTGCACGGGGGAAGCAGCCGCCGACTACTTGCGCAGGCGAGGAAGGAAGCCGACCTTTTCATAGACGGCATCGACAAGCGGCTGGGCAATCTCTTGCGCCGTGTCTGCGCCCTTGGCCAGGATGCGCTCGAGCTCGCCGCGATCTGCCATAAGTTCGTCGTAGCGTTCCTTGAGCGGAGTGGTAAATTCCTGCAGCGCATCTGCGGTATCGACCTTGAGATGGCCATAGCCTTGGCCAGCGTACTTCTCCACCAGGGAATCGATAGATTCACCGGTCAGCGCGGACTGGATGACCAATAGGTTAGACACGCCCGGCTGATTTTCGCGGTCAAAGGCCACCGAGCCCAAATCATCCGTTACGGCGGACTTGATGCGCTTGGCCGAAGTCTTTGGCGCGTCGAGCAGGTTGACCAAGCCCTTCGGATTGGCGCCGGACTTGGACATCTTGGAGGTCGGCTCTTGCAGGTCATAAATCTTGGCCGCACCCTCCGGGATGAACGGCTCCGGTACCTTGAAGGTCTCGCCGTACTTATTGTTGAAGCGCTCGGCCAGGTTGCGGGTCAGCTCGAGGTGCTGGCGCTGGTCCTCGCCCACCGGCACATAATCCGGCGAGTAGAGCAAAATATCTGCGGCCATGAGGATCGGGTAGGTAAATAGGCCCACCGAGGTGCGATCCGAGCCCTGCTTGGCGGACTTATCCTTAAATTGGGTCATACGGGAGGCCTCGCCAAAGCCGGTCAGGCACTGCAAAACCCAGGTCAGCTCCGCGTGGGCGGGCACGTGCGACTGCACGAAGAGCGTGGACTTTTCCGGATCAATGCCCAGGGCGATGAGCTGTGCGGCACCTGCGATGGTGCGGTTGCGCAGCTCCTCCGGGTTTTGCTCCACGGTGATCGCGTGCAGGTCAGGAATGAAGTAGAAGGCATCATAGCCATCCTGCAGGTCAATCCACTGCTTGAGCGCTCCCAAATAATTACCCAGGTGATAGGAATCAGCGGTGGGTTGGATACCGGACAGGACGCGGGAAACGGTGGAATTGTCTGCAGTCATGGTGCTTTATCCTACCCCCTAAGCTCGGTGCGCGGTTCACGTCCTTCCCCGGTGCCGCCTGAGCGAGGGATCGAAAAATCCCCTGCCCGATTGGGCAGGGGATGCGGCGCCAGGATTTTAGAGCTTGCGGGAGGTGGGGCTAACAACATCCATAAAGATGGCAAAGCCCGCAACCATCAGCGCGCCGCCCACGCCCATGAGCACGATGGGGCCGAGGAAGGCGAAGGACGGACCAACAACGGTCCACCACCAGATGCTCAGGCCGAGGATTACAGCGCCGAGGACGAAAGAAATAATTGCGCGAGCCATGAACTTTCTCCGTTGCAGATTACTGAATTTTTTGACCTAACCATAATAGCACTACTGCTTGTGCTTGGGCGCCTTGCGCTTGCCGACGTCCCCCTTATTAAAGCTCCACTGCTGCTCCACGTCTACTCCCCTCGCCCCTGGCGAGTGCCGACCGCTCGGCCGCGTAATCGACTGCTGCTTCGGCCGGCGCGCGATGCGGTTGCTCGACATATCGTCGTAGTCCGCCCCCTCTGCCGCGGTAGAAAAAGCTCGTGTCTTGTTCTTAAACGGGCGACTTAAAGGCCTAGTCAGCGGGCGTGTGATGGGGCTGGCATAGCGCGTGGCCGCGCCTGCCTTGCGCTTGGCTTTGCGGGCGCCATCGCGCACGATGCGCGCGGACAAACGCAGGCGCGGGTCCATCTGCTGTTCGGCATCACGATATTCGAAGACGGGCAGGCCTTTCTTGAAGTAGATCGCGGCCAAGCGGGCGATGAAACACACTGAGGCGGTGATAATCGCAGCCGGTTCTTCGGCTAGACCACCGTGGTACAGCGCCATAAATAGTGCCGCAGCCAATAGCGAGATGGCGGCATAATACTCGCCGGAAAAGACCAGCGGAATGCGATCTGAAAGCAGGTCACGCAGCACGCCACCAAAGACGCCGGAAATCACCGCAGACACCGAGGCAATAATGAACCCATGTCCCAGGTGGACCGCGATTTGGGTGCCCAGCACCGAAAAGACCGCAAGCCCTAGGGCATCCAAGATGAGGAAGAGGTGGCGGAAGTAGTGCATGAGGAAGGACATGCCCACCGTCACCACGGCCGCCACGATGACGATCACCAAATAAATGGGGTGCTCTACCCAGGTAAATGGAGGGTCATCGAGGATCATATCGCGCACCGTGCCGCCGCCCAGCGCCGTCATGGAGGCAATCATGGTGACACCGAAAAGATCGAGCTTTTGGCGTCCAGCGGATAATGCGGCAGTCATGGACTCGGCCGTAATGCCGACTACGTAAAGGACGCTAAATAGTGGCGTCATCAGCTGTACTCCACCAATAGTGGGGAATGGTCGGACCAGCGCTGCTCTACGGTGGGGGCCTTTTCCACCCAAGTGCGCTGCGCGCGCTCCAGCATCGGGCGGGTAGCCGCCTGGTAATCGATGCGCCACCCGGCGTTGTTATTAAACGCCTGGCCGCGGTAGGTCCACCAGGTATACGGACCGTCTTCATCCGGATGGAGGCGACGGGCTACGTCAAACCACTGCGGATCTGCGGCCGGGGACCACGGCTCGCCGCCGGCGTACTCCACCACGCCCTGCCACTGCCCCAGGTTCTTCTTTTCCTGCGGCTTGTCATCCGGGAACGCACCAAAGACGTGGTCCATGAAGGCGCGTTCTTCTGGCAGGTGGCCGGCCTTCTTTTCGTTGGCCTTATTATTTTTCAGGTCCTGGGCGCGGTGGCAGATATTCCAGTCGCCGCCGATCACCATGTCGGCCGGGCTGCCATCGGAGTTCGTCCGCGCGGCGTTCTCCGCCAGAATGTCCTGGAACTGGTCCAAGAAGCGGTATTTTTCATCCAACTTCGGCGAACCGGTATCGCCAGAGGGCAGGTACAGAGAGGCGACGCGAATATCTCGGGTGGTAGCCGCAATCCAGCGGCCGGCGTCGGTAAAGGAGCCGAAGCCTACTTCGACGTCGGCAAGCGGGGTGCGAGACAAGATGCCGACGCCGGCGCGGCCCTTTGCGGCGGCGTCGGCAAGCGCTAAGTGCCATCCCGCCTCGAGGGCTGGGGCCAAGGCCTTTTCGGCCTGCTCCGGGGTTGCGCGCACCTCCTGCATGAGCACGATTTCGGCCGAAGTCTCCTCTAGCCAGGCATTCATGCCGGGATTATTTTCATTGCGCTGCTTACACGCAGCGCGGATTCCGTTGACGTTAACGCTCGCGATGGTAAGGGTCATGCCAACAGCATATCGGTCCATTTATGAATGGCGAGCAAGGCGCTTTTTATCCCACATCGTCGCAGCCCACACCAGGCAACCCGCAGCCGCCAAGCCGGCACCTGCCAGCGCCGGGGCAGAGTAGCCCAAGCCGGCACCCACGACGGCGCCGCCAATGGTCGCACCGGCCGCGTTTGCGATGTTCAGCGCGGATTGGTTGAGAGCGGCGGCCAAAGTCTGGGCGTCGCCAGCCACATGCACCAAACGCAGCTGCAGCGAAGGCACCAGCGTGGAGCCCATAAAGGCCACGCAGCCAAAGCACAAGGTAGCGGGGATGGCATGGCCGGAGAGGAAGTAGAAGGCTGTCAGGATAACGATGAGGCAGGCCAAGGCAAAGATAATGCCAAACTCCAAGTTGCGGTCCGCCAACCAGCCGCCGAAGGCATTGCCGATGGTCATGCCGATTCCATAGGCCATGAGCACCACCCAGATGAGGTTCTGGTCCATGCCGGCGACCTCGGTCATGGTCCAAGAAATATAGGTATAGACGGAGAACATGCCGCCAAAGCCGACCACGCCCATGATGACGGTGAACCACACCTGGCTGTTTTTGAACGCCCCAAATTCGGTGCGGATATCGGTCTGTTTCATCTCCGTCATGTGCGGCATCAGGAAGAACAACGCAATGGCGGTAATGACGCCCAAGGCTACGACCACTAGGTAAGCCGCCTGCCAGCCCAGCGCGGAGCCGAGGGCTTGGGCAGCCGGCACACCAATGACCGTGGCGATGGCCAGACCCATGCCCACATAAGCCATGGCCTTGCCGCGGCCGCCTGGAGGAGCCATGGATGCGGCCGAAAGGTTCGCCACGGAGAAATAAGCACCGTGCGGCATACCTGCAATGAAGCGCGCCACCATGAGGATGGCGTAATTCGGTGCCAAGACCGAGAGCAGGTTGCCCACCACGAGGAACCCAATGAGCAGCAGGATTAGACGGCGGCGCGGCAGTTTGCCAGTAAAGGCCGCAATCAGCGGGGCACCGACCACCACGCCCATGGCATAGATGGTGATGAGCGTCGAGGCGTTTTCTTCCGAAATGCCAAAATCATCTGCAATAAGCGGCAGCAGGCCCATGGACACGAACTCCGTCGTGCCGATGGCAAACGCACCCAGGGCCATGGCGACCATGACGATGGCGCGGCGGCGGGCGGTAATCTCCGTTTGCAACGGCAGCGGACGGCGGCGAATGCGGTGTTCGTGTGCGCTGCGCGGGCTGAGCTCATCGATGATTTTCATGGGGTGTGAGGGTACACCCCACGTTTAGCTGTAGCATGCCCGCAGCAGGGGCTCGTGAATATCTCCACCCCTCCCGCGCATGGGTGACAGCGGCCACGCAACCCTGTTCAGGGGGCAGCAAATGGGGGATCACTATCAGCAAACTGGCCCACATGCCGCCCACAAAATCGGTAATCTGGGCACTTGAACAATTTTCCAACGTTAATTAGGAGAATCATGGCAAAGATTACGTGGACCCGTACCGATGAGGCGCCGCTGCTGGCGACCTACTCCCTCAAGCCCATCGTGGAGGCCTTCGCTTCCACCGCGGGCATCGACGTGGAAACCCGCGATATCTCGCTGGCCGCCCGCATCGCCGCGCAGTTCCCGGAGCGCCTGACCGAGGAGCAGAAGGTCGAGAACGCCCTGGCAGAACTGGGCAAGATGGCCAAGGCCCCGGAAGCAAATATCATCAAGCTGCCGAATATTTCCGCTTCCCTGGTGCAGCTGAAGAAGGCCATCGCCGAGCTGCAGGCCGCCGGCTACGACCTGCCTGATTACCCGGATAATCCTTCCACCGAGGAAGAAAAGGACATCGCGGCCCGCTACGATTCCGTCAAGGGCTCCGCTGTTAACCCGGTGCTGCGTGAGGGCAACTCCGACCGCCGCGCACCGGAGGCTGTGAAGAACTTTGTGAAGAAGCACCCGCACCGCATGGGCGAGTGGTCCAAGGACTCCAAGACCAACGTTGCCACCATGGCGGACAACGACTTCCGCCACAATGAGAAGTCCGTCATTCTGGACAACGAGGACACCCTGTCCATCGTTCTCAAGACCGCCGATGGCGAACAAGCCCTGCTGCCGGAGCTGCCGGTTCTCAAGGGTGAGGTCATCGACGGCACCTTTATGTCCGCCAAGGCCCTGGATGAGTTCCTCATCGCACAGGTCAAGCGCGCCAAGGAAGAAGGCGTGCTCTTCTCCACCCACCTGAAGGCCACCATGATGAAGGTCTCTGACCCCATCCTCTTCGGCCACGTTGTCCGCGCCTTCTTCGCCGATGTTTATGACAAGTACGGCGAAGAGCTGCTGGCTGCCGGCCTCAACGGTGAGAACGGCTTGGGCGCTATTTACGAGGGCCTGAAGAACCTGGATAAGGGCGAGGAAATCAAGGCTGCTTTCGATGCTGCGCTTTCCGACGGCCCCGACCTCGCCATGGTCAACTCCCACAAGGGCATCACCAACCTGCACGTGCCTTCCGACGTCATTATTGACGCCTCCATGCCCGCCATGATCCGCACCTCCGGCCACATGTGGAATAAGAACGACGAGGAGCAGGACACCCTCGCCGTCATCCCGGATTCCTCCTACGCCGGCGTCTACCAGGCCGTTATCGAGGACTGCAAGGAAAACGGCGCCTTCGACCCGACCACCATGGGTACCGTGCCGAACGTCGGCCTCATGGCGCAGAAGGCCGAGGAGTACGGCTCCCACAATAAGACCTTCAAAATCCCGGCCACGGGCACCGTTGAGGTCCGCAACTCCCAGGGCGAGGTCCTCATCTCCCACGACGTGGAGGAAGGCGATATCTGGCGCGCCTGCCAGACCAAGGACGCTCCGATCCAGGACTGGGTCAAGCTCGCCGTCAACCGCGCTCGCCTGTCCGGTATGAAGACCATCTTCTGGCTCGACCCGGAGCGCGGCCACGACCGCAACATCAAGTCCCTGGTGGAGAATTACCTTAAGGACCACGACACCGAGGGCCTGGATATCTCCATCGAGGATCCGGTCACCGCTACCAAGACCTCCATCGAGCGCATCCGCCGCGGCGAGGACACCATCTCTGTTACCGGCAACGTGCTGCGTGACTACAACACGGACCTCTTCCCCATCCTCGAGCTGGGTACCTCCGCCAAGATGCTGTCTGTGGTTCCGCTCATGGCAGGCGGCGGCCTCTTCGAGACCGGTGCCGGCGGCTCTGCCCCGAAGCACGTCCAGCAGGTAGAGGAAGAAAACCACCTGCGCTGGGATTCCCTCGGCGAGTTCCTAGCCCTGGCAGAGTCCTTCCGCCACGAAAAGCAGACCAACGGCAACGAGAAGGCCGGCGTCTTGGCCGCCACCTTGGACAAGGCCACCGAGCGCCTGCTCAATGAGGGCAAGTCCCCGTCCCGCAAGGCAGGCGAAATCGACAACCGCGGTTCCCACTTCTTCCTGGCCACCTTCTGGGCCGAAGAGCTGGCTAACCAGAGCGATGATGCCGACCTCGCCGCTGCGTTCAAGGACGTGGCTTCCCAGCTGTCCTCCCAGGCAGACGAGATTGCCCAGGCGCTTGTCGACGCCCAGGGCAACCCCGCCGACCTCGGCGGCTACTACTGGCCGAATGACGAGAAGACCTCTGCCGTCATGCGTCCAGTTGCTCAGTTCAACGAGATCATCGACGGCCTGAAGAAGTAAGTCTTCCCAGGCGAAAGCCGCCCCGCAGCGTTGATTGCTTCGCTGCGGGGCGGCTTTGGTGTATCTGCGTACTTAGAAGCTTTCGAGCCAGGCGGCGTGCACGCGAGCGTCGCCATTTTCTTCTGGGTGGAAGCTCAGCGCCGTCACGCGGCCCTGGCGCACGCCGACCACCGCGTCGCCGTTCTCGCCCGGCACCGTCGCGATGACCTCGACGCCGTCGCCCACGCGAGTAACCAGTGGCGCGCGGATGAAGCTCGCCTCAATGTCGAGCTTGTCCTCCCCCATCGCGACTGGCACGATGCGTTCTTCGGAGAAGCGCTGGTTGCCAAAAGCATTGCGGCGTACAGTCACGTCCAGCAGCCCCAGGGTTTGCTGCCCCGGCGCGGGGTTATCGAGCTCGCGGGCGCAGTAGATGAGCCCCGCGCAGGTCGCGAGCACCGGCAATCCTGCAGCTGCGTCGTCGCGCAGCGGCTCGGCCAGCCCGAAGCTACGCGCCAGCTTATCGATAACACTCGACTCGCCGCCCGGAATCACCAGCCCATCGAGCCCGTCCACGTCGCGCGGCACCCGCACCCGGCGCGTAGCCACACCGAGCCCGTCCAGAATGCGCAGGTGCTCCTCGACGCCGCCTTGCAGCGCCAGTACCCCGACGGTAGCTACCATCCGCGCTCAGCCAGGCGGTGCGGCGCAGGCACGTCGTTGACGTTGATGCCCACCATGGCCTCACCCAAGCCGCGGGAAAGCTTGGCGAGCTCAGCGGGGTCGTCGTAAAGCGTGGCGGCCTTCACGATGGCCTCCGCACGCGCCGCCGGGTTTCCAGACTTAAAGATGCCGGAGCCAACGAAGACGCCTTCGGCGCCCATCTGGCGGACAAGGGCGGCGTCGGCAGGCGTGGCCACGCCACCGGCAACAAAGAGCACAACCGGGAGCTTGCCCGTCTCCGCAACCTCTGCGACCAGGTCATACGGGGCCTGCAGCTCCTTCGCTGCAACGTAGAGTTCATCCCGATCCAGGTGGCGCAGACGCGCAATCTCGGCCTTAATGGTGCGCAGGTGCTTCACGGCCTCGGAGACGTCGCCGGTGCCGGCCTCGCCCTTGGAGCGAATCATGGCCGCGCCCTCGGTGATGCGGCGCAGCGCCTCACCCAGGTTGGTGGCGCCGCACACGAACGGCACGTCGAAGTCCCACTTATTGATGTGGTTGACGTAATCGGCCGGGCTGAGCACCTCGGACTCATCGATAAAGTCCACGCCGAGCTCGCCCAGGATCTGCGCCTCTACAAAGTGACCGATGCGAGCCTTGGCCATGACGGGGATGTCGACGGCCTCGACGATGCCCTCGATAAGCTCCGGGTCAGACATGCGGGCGACGCCGCCCTGCGCGCGGATATCGGCCGGCACGCGCTCCAGCGCCATCACGGCCGATGCGCCTGCGTCCTCCGCAATACGCGCCTGCTCCGGCGTGACGACGTCCATGATGACGCCGCCCTTCAACATATCGGCTAGTCCTCGCTTCACGCGCGTAGAGGCGCGTCCTTGTTCATTTACCTGTTCAGTCATAGGTCACATAGTGGCCCACACAAGTGGTACAAGACAAGAGCCATTTTCAGCGTGTTGGATTAGACCACTTATGATGGGTCCGTGCCCCTTCGTCTCGATCCCTCTGATACGCGGCCGCTGCCCGTGCAAATAGCCGCAGCCTTGCGCGCCCAGGTTGCCGCCGGCGTCCTCCTGCCCGGCGAGCGCGTTCCCTCGACCCGCCACTTGGCTTCGCAGCTCAGCGTTTCCCGAGGCAGCGTGGTCACCGCCTACGACCAACTCACAGCCGAGGGCTACCTCACCGCCGAGGTTGGCTCCGGTACCATCATCAACCCTCTGCTCCCCCACGCCCGGACTCCACAGCCTCAACCCGCGCCGCACCCTGCCCCTACCCCGAAACTCATCGAGCTAACCCCAGGCCTTCCGGACACCGCCGGGATCCTCACCCCCGAATGGAGGGCAGCGTGGCGTCAGGCAGCGGTGGACCCCTCCGGCGATCTCCCTCGCGAGGTAGCCGGGCACCTGCGTCACATGCGTGGACTCACCGTCGATCCGGCCTACGTGGTGGTGACCGCCGGCGCCCGCGATGGCTTGTCGGTGCTGCTGCACGCGCTGGGCGGGCAGCTTCGAGTGGGCGTAGAGTCGCCGGGCTACCCCAGCCTGCGCCGCGTACCCCACGCTTTGGGCCATACGCTTGTCGACGTCCCCACCGACGCCGAAGGCGTCACCGTCCCCACCGTGGACCTCGACGTTCTCATCGTTACTCCTTCCCACCAGCACCCCTATGGAGGATCCTTGCCAGCGGCGCGGCGCGCGGAGCTCGTCGAATGGGCACGCGCACACGACGCCCTCCTCATCGAGGATGACTTTGATTCCGAACTGCGCTACGTCGGCCAGCCGCTGCCCACCCTGGCCGCACTCGCCTCGGAACACACCGTGCTGCTGGGCACCTTCTCCTCGGTCATCTCCCCCTCCATTGCCTGCGGCTACCTCGTCGTCCCGCCGCGCCTGCGCCCGGCCGTTGACCGCGTGCGCGAGGTCTTCGGCCAACCCGTCGGCGCCATCCCCCAGGCGGCGCTCGCCCACTACCTTGCCAGCGGCGCTTTACGACGCCACACCGGCCGCATGCGCCGCACCTACAAACGCCGCCGCAACCTAGTGGCCGAAACGCTGGGCTCCGTCGATGGCGCCCAGCTCCTGCCCATCCACGGTGGCCTCCACGCGGTCCTTCTGTGCGATCCGGCCGTTGTTCCTCGCGCCGCCGCCCGCGGCATCAAGCTCACCCCGCTGCGCGATTATTGGGGAGGCGCCGACGCCGAAGACGGCGTCGTCCTCGGCTTCGGCCACCTTAGCGACACCGAGCTGCACACGAGCCTCTCCGCGGTCGCGGCCGCCCTACGCGAGTGATACCGTAATGCCGACGTTCATAAACGAAAGGCAATACATGTCCCTCGGCCCGCTTGAATTCCTACTCATACTCATTCCGTTTCTTATCCTCGCCGGAATCATCGCCATCGTGGTCAAGCTCGTGCGCAATAGCAACGAAACTCGCGCAAACACCCGCCGCATTGCCGAACAGCTCGAGAAACAAGACCGTCACCGCTAAGCAAGGCACCCCACCTAACCAAGCACACACCGACCGCTTGGTCTATTTTTATTCTCGGTTCTGCCAGCGCGTTTTCCCAAACCCGTTCGCCAGATATACCGCTTGGTCTAGTCTTGCCAAGCATGACGACGAAATACGATAACTCCAATTCCAACTGGTCCTTCGCTACCCGCTCCGTACACGCGGGCCAAAACCTCGACGGGCACCACAACGCCCGCAATGTGCCGATTTACCAGACCACTTCCTACGTTTTTAACGACGCCGAGCACGCGGCCAACCGCTTCAATCTTTCCGACGCCGGCCCCATCTACACCCGCCTGACCAACCCCACCCAGGACGCGTTGGAAGAGCGCCTCGCTTCCCTCGAGGGCGGCGTCGCGGCCGTCGCCTTCGCTTCGGGCCAGGCTGCCGAAACCGCGGCGATTTTGAACCTCGCCTCGGCCGGCGACCACATCGTGACCTCCCCGCGCCTCTACGGCGGCACCTCCACCCTCTTTACCGTCACGTTCAAGCGCCTAGGCATCGACGTCACCCTCGTCGAGAACCCGGATGACCCGCAGTCCTGGCAGGACGCCGTCCAGCCGAATACCAAGGCCTTCTACGGCGAGACCTTCGGCAACCCCGTGGCCGATGTCCTCGATATTCCGGCCATCGCCGAGGTCGCCCACAATAACCAAGTGCCGCTCATCGTGGATAACACCATCGCCACCGCCGCCCTCGCCCGGCCGTTGGACCTCGGCGCGGACATCGTCGTGGTTTCCACCACCAAGTTCTACACCGGCAATGGCTCGGCCATCGGCGGCGCGATTATCGACGGCGGATCCTTCGACTGGACCGTCACCCGCAACGGCGAGCCAGTATTCCCCTACTTCGTCACTCCAGATGAGGCCTACCACGGCCTGAAGTACGCAGATCTCGGCGCCCCAGCCTTTGCACTCAAGGCCCGCGCCGGCCTGCTGCGCGATACCGGCGCCGCCATCTCCCCCTTCAACGCCTGGCTGACGCTGAATGGAATTGAGACGGTGGGGCTGCGCGTCGAAAAGCACAATGCCAACGCCCAGGCCGTCGCCGAGTACCTGGAAGGCCACGCCAAGGTCACCAAGGTCAACTACGCCGGCTTGGACTCCTCGCCGTATAAGGCCACCAAGGAAAAACTCGGCTACGCCTACACCGGCTCCGTGCTTTCCTTCGACATCGATGGCGGCCGCGAGGAAGCCTGGGCGTTTATCGACGCCCTCAAGCTCCACTCCAACCTCGCCAATATCGGCGACACCCGCTCCCTGGCCGTACACCCAGCAACCACCACGCACTCCCAGTCCGACGAGCCTGCGCTTGCTGCTGCCGGCATCACCCAGTCCACCATCCGCCTATCCGTGGGCATCGAGCACATCGATGACATCATCGCGGACCTCGAGCTGGGCTTTAACGCGCTGGCATGAAGCTAGTTAGCATCGGCGACTTTCACACCGAAGCCGGCGCCACGCTTGCCGACGCCCACATTGCCTACCACCGCTTCGGCCACCTCCTCGGCGATCCCCACGGCCGCAATAACGTCATTGTGGTTGAACACGCCCTGACCGGTGATTCGAATGTGGCCGAATGGTGGGCCGATCTGGTCGGCCCTGGCAAGGCGCTAGATACGACGAAGTGGTGCGTTATCGCCACCAACGCACTGGGCGGATGCGGCGGCTCCACCGGCCCCGCCTCCCCGCACCCAGACGACGGCCGCGCTTGGGGCTCGCGCTTCCCTGCGCTTTCAGTGCGCGACCTCGTCTCGGCCGAGCGCGCCGCGCTCCGCGAGCTCGGCATCACCCACGTCCACGCCATCATTGGCGGTTCGATGGGCGGCGCGCGCACGCTGGAGTGGACGCTGATGCACCCCGAGGCCGTTGATGCGGCCTGCGTCATCGCCGTATCGGCCCGCGCTTCCGCCTGGCAGATTGGCATCCAATCGGCGCAAATCGCGGCCATCGAGCAGGATTCCTTCTGGCATGGCGGCGACTACTACGCCTCCGCGCAGCGCCCACGCGAGGGGCTGGCGGCCGCGCGTCGCATTGCACACCTGACGTATCGCGGCGAGCAGGAAATCGACGAGCGCTTCGGTGTCCAGGCCCAGACCGGCGAGAACCCGCTCGGGCCCTACCGCCGCCGCAATGAGCGCTTTGCCGTCAATTCCTACCTGGACTATCAGGGCATCAAGCTGGCCGATCGCTTCGATGCCGGTTCCTATGTCACCCTCACCGAGGCGCTCAACCGCCACGATATCGGCCGTGGCCGCGGCGGCCTTAACCGCGCGCTGGGCTCGTCCGAGGTGCCAACGATGGTCGTCGGGGTCGACACGGATATCTTGTATCCATACCATCAGCAAGAACACATCTCGCGCAATCTGGGAAATCTGTTGGCGATGGCGAAGGTTGTCTCCCCAGTGGGCCACGATGCCTTTCTTACCGAGTCACGCCAGATGGATCGCATCTTGCAAAACTTTCTCACCCTTTCCCAACCGGACCCGCGCATCGATTCTGCGGCCGGCGATCCGACTGAGTACACGATTTAAGAACCCGCCAATTAAGAGCCCGCCAAGTCTGGGATCGCCAAAGCCGCGCAGCGCGCACTAGCGGTAAGCGGTGCGGCACGCTGCGCTGGGACTATGGATTGACGGGGCGAGCAGAGGCGGGACGCGGCTCAGCAATCTTCGGGCGGTGTAGCCCAGGGCGGGCGCCAGACGATGCCTTCGCCGGGGCGGCGCTCAAGTCGGCCGCGGCGCGGCGGCGCATTGGGGTCATCATCATTGACCCCGTTGTGATACTTGCAGGCCATGGTAAGGTTTTCGGAATTGGTGTCCCCACCGAGCAGCCACGGGGTGAGGTGGTGGACTTGGCATTCATCCGCTGGCGTGTGGCAGTCGGGCCACGGGCACACTGGATTTTCCGCCATCGCCATCTGCCGTTGCTTCCACGTAGCCCGGCGCCGCGATTGGTAAAGGTTTACGGGTCCGGTGACGGGATGGATGAGGGTGATAAGGCCGACGTCGGCAAGCGCGCGGCGGGCAAGGTCCGCACCGGAAATCTGCGCGCCATTGGTCAGCTGCAGGGTCACGTCCTCGCCGTGGGTGACCTTGACCATCTCATTGAGGGTGAGCACCACATTGGTGGTGATTGTGGAGGCAGCGGCGCCCTGGGAAAAGACGCGGCGGGCATCGGCGACGGTGGAGACATGGTTATTAATCTCTGCCACCAGTTCGGACTCGGCGGTTATGGTCAGCGTCCACAGGTCATCGCGGCGGCGGGTCAGGCGCACTCCTTCAGAGCGCTTGGTGGTGCGCTCCTCGCGCACAAGGCGGCGGGCGCGCTTTTCAATCTCGCTGGTAGCAACGCGCAGAGCGCAGAGTTCCTCGCGCAGCGCCCAGGCCGCACGCTGAGTTTTCATCTTCTGGGCGTAGTGCTCGATGATTTTTAGCGCATCGAGCGGCAGCGTCGTGCGGCGGGCGGTGCGCTGCTTGGCGCGAAAGGAGGTGCGGCCGAAGTAGGTATCGGCAAGGCGGGCGAACTCGGCGGCTTCGCGATCGCTAAAGCCCTTATCGACGAGCTCTTCTACCGACAACCCAGCACACTCCTCGATGAGCACCATCGGGGAGTTCACGGCTGTCAGGTAGGTCGAAATCATGGCTCCGAGCCTAAGTGGGCCGCGCATGCCGGTGCGCGGAGGCGGGCGGTGACCTGTGGATAACCGCCCGAACTACACCATTTAGGGCCGAGATGGGTGATGGCTCTACAAAAACCTGTGGATAACTAGCTGCCGAGCGAGTCCACGGAAAAGGCCAGAAAGGCCATCGTGGCGCCGAGCAGGCCGGTGAAACAGGCGTCGAAGCGGCGCGAGCGCACGGCTAGCACGCCGACGCGACTAGAATCACACGTCAGTCGGACCACGGTGAGCCACAGCAAGGCCAAGCCGAGGAGGAATGTGGCTCGCCGCCAGTACTCGAAGACGGCGTAGCCACCGCAGACAACCACGCCGGCCACGAAGAGGCCGATTGCTGCCCACTGCGCGGCGGGCGGCAGCGGGGAGGGCGCGAGGCCGGCGTCGTGCGGGTTATCTAGATTCACGCCAACTTTTCCGCGCGCTCGACGATATTGCGCACCAAGAAGGCACGCGTCAGCGGGCCGACACCGCCCGGGTTCGGCGAGACGAATCCGGCCTTGTCCCAGCAGTCTGGGTGGATGTCGCCGGTGAGCTTGCCGTCGACGCGGGAGACTCCGACGTCGAGAAGCGCGGCGCCTTCCTTAATCATGTCCGCGGTGAGCATGTGGGGCTGGCCGGCGGCGGCGATGACGATATCGGCCTCGCGGGTCTCGGCGGCCAGGTCTTTGGTTCCGGTGTGGCACAGGGTGACGGTGGAGTTCTCGCTGCGGCGGGTAAGCATCAGGCCGATGGGGCGGCCAACGGTCACACCGCGGCCGATGACCACGGTCTTGGCGCCGTTGAGCTCAACGCCGAAGCGTCGCAAAAGGTGCAGGCAGCCGTTCGGGGTGCACGGCAGGGGCGCCTCCTCGTTGAGCACGAGCTTGCCCAGATTGACCGGGTGCAAGCCATCGGCATCCTTGGCGGGGTCGATTCGCTCGAGGATGGCGTTTTCATCCAGGTGCTTGGGCAGCGGCAGCTGGACGATGTAGCCGGTGCAGGCGTCATCGGCGTTGAGCTCATCGATGACGGCCTCGAGCTCTTCCTGCGTGATGTCGGCCGGCAGGTCCTTGCGGATGGAGTTGATACCGAGCTTTTCGCAGTCGCGGTGCTTCATCTTCACATAGGACTGGGAGCCGGGGTCTTCACCGACCAGGACGGTGGCGAGGCCGGGGGTAATCCCCTTGTCCTTCAGCGCGGACACGCGCTGGGCAAGGTCAGCGAAAATCTCGTCGCGGTACAGTGTGCCATCTAGTTTGGTAGCGCTCATAGCCACCATCCTAGACTGAAGGCATGAGCCAGCTGCACATTGTCTTTGATAACCCGGTCATTCCCACTAATACGGGCAACGCCATCCGCACCGCCGCGGTGACGGGCGCGAGCCTGCATCTAATTGAGCCGCTGGGTTTCAATTTCGACGATAAGCACTTAAAGCGCGCCGGGCTGGATTATCACGATCTGGCCGATGTGCAGATTCACAAGGATTTTCAGGCCTGCATGGACGCGCTGCCGGGCGCGCGCGTATTCGCGTTTACCACGCATACGGATAAGTGGTTTACGGATATCGAATACCAGGAAGGCGATGTCCTGCTCTTTGGCACGGAGCCGACCGGCCTGCCGGAGGAGCATATTAACCATCCGCGCGTGACGGACCGCGTGCGCATTCCTATGGTGCCGGCTAGGCGCTCGATGAACCTGTCGAATTCGGCGTCGACGGCCGTATTCGAGGCGTGGCGCCAGCTGGGCTTTACCGGGGCGGTTTAAAATCCGGCAGTTGGCGGGAGCGCAGGCAGGCAAGGAGTGCGGTGGCGTCGGCAAGCGTGAGGTTGCGCGCGGCCATGCGCACGGGCCCCTGGACGAGGTCGAGGCCGACGGTGGCTAGGCCGAGCGCCTGGGAAATCGGCCCGCAGCGATAGGTCAGCTCCTGGATATGGGAGGTGTGGATGGCCTTGATGCGGCGGTTGAGCCGACCGTTGCGCACGATGACGTAATCGCCGGTGAGCGCGACAGTTTGTTGGCGGTAGTCCAGCGGGGAGACCCACTTGGCGCGGGCCGGCGAGGCGTAGGTGGGTGCGGCGTCGGCCGGTAGGAATTTCCGGGCTTGGGTGAGGGTGCCCACCGGCAGGATGCGGGTGGAGCCAGAAGCCTTGCCGCTTGCCGACGCCCCATACCCCGCTACCGAAACCCGTACCTCGTACCAGCCCAAGGGCCGCCAGAGGAAGGGCTGGGTAATTTGCACGGCGTGGATGCGGTCGAGGCGAATGCTTTGGCGGCGACGATCAGCCAGGCCGTAGGTGATATTGAGTACCTCGCCATCGGTGCGGGCGGTATAGCGCCAGGAAGAATCGAGCACGTTCCAGGCGTTGGGAAGCGCGCCGACGAGAATGGGCAGCGCGGTCGACAGCGGCAACCGCGTAACCACCACGAGGATGAGGAAGCCGACGAGGAAAAGCGTGGACGTACGCAACGCGGCCGCAATCAGGGAGCGGGCGATGGGGATTTCAGGCACGAGAGCTGGTTCCTCGGCCGGTGTCTCGGTTTGGGAGATGGGAGCACCGTGAACGCGGGCGAGGATGTCATCGCGTAAGGCCTCGGCGTCGGACTTTTTTAGGTAGGCGATTTCGATGACAGAAGATTGGCCGCCTGCGGTTTCCACGCGCACGGCTGCGAGGCGAAAGAGTCGGGCGATGACGGGCTCGACGACGTCAACGGCCTGCGTGCGGTCATAGCGTGCGGTGCGCAGCTGGACAGATAATAGGCCGCGGCGCAGAGAAAGCTCTTCTGCGCCGAGCCGATAGCCCATACGGCGCCACCATAGGCCTGAGACGAGCCACACCACCGCGCAGACCGCGATGAAGCCGGCGAGGGCGAGGGCGGTATCGCGCAAGGCCTCGCCGCGGTGTTCGCCGGTAATAAAAGCGAAGATATCGCGCAGGGCTGCCAGGTTGACGTTGAGGGCGAAGGCCGCGATGAGGGCTAGGATTACGGACCACAGGCGCAGCAGCGGGGTGAGGCGGTGGACGCGCCGGAAGCTGAGCTGATCGCTCATAGGCCGCTCATCCGTTCACGGGCTTGGTGGGCAAGGCGGGTACGGAGGGCGTCGGCAAGCGGGGCTTCCAAGCCTTTGATGGTGGCATCCGTGCTGGCCGAGGCCGTATGGAGCTGCAGCTTTTTCAAGCCTAGGGCACGGTCGATGGGCCCGGAGGTCACGTCGACGAACTGGATGCGGCCATAGGGCACGACGGTGAAGGTGTACCAGAGCTTGCCGCGGGTGATAAGTAGCTCGTCGTCGGTTTCGAGCCAGCCCATGTTGCGCACTTGGGCGGGGATGAGCCAGAGCAGCCAGAAGAAAAGGGCGACGAAAATTCCGGACGCCCAATAGAACCACGGGGTCCACCAAAAGCCTGCAGCAGCGGCGGCCGCGGCGAGCAGAAACATCCAGCTCAGGTGGTGGATATAGCGCGAGGTCACCAGTCGCTGTGAGACAGGATTCATTTCTTCGCTCATAGATATTGACAGTATCAATCGGGTTCACCCCTTGCGCAACTTATCGTCATTCGATATTATCGAATTACGACAACATCGAAAGTCGATAAATTATCGACGGAAAGGATTGTCATGACCACCCCACAACCCACCCCTAAGGCCGAGCGCCGCGAAATTAATGCGGCAGCCGGTCTCGCCCTCCTCACCATTATCATCCTCGGCCCCACCTACCTGCGCGACCTTGCCACCGGCCACTTTTCCACCGCACTGAGCGCGGCCATCCCAGAAGGCCTAAGCAAACACAACCTCGACGGCGAACCATTCTGGATACTCACTGCGGCGCTCGTTACCAAAATCGCGGCAATCTTAATCATCGCGTTCTTTGCCTACCGCCTGGTCAGGCCAATGCTTCGCGGGCAGGTTTTTAATACGAAAAATATCCGCCTCCTGAACGGAATGACCGCCGGCATCCTCGTCTGGTTTATCGGACGGTTCGTACTCGAAGGCCTGGGCAATAACTGGGCCTCCTCACAGCTTGGAATCGACTGGTGGGCCAGCCAGGACGGAACGTCCCTTGGCGAGCTCGCCCTGCCCTACCTCTTCGTCTGCACCTTGCAGCTCTTCTCGGCCGCCATCAAGCGCGGCTGCAAGCTGGAAGAGGAGCTCGAAGGCCTTGTCTGAGATACACGAACCCCAAGTAATCTGCCACCTCGACCGCATCATGGAAGAGCGCGGCGTTACCGGCGCGGCGCTCGCTAGAGAAGTAGGAATCACCCCAGTTAACCTCTCCGTCCTAAAGAATAATCGCGCCAAGGCCGTACGCTTTAGCACCCTGGCAGCACTATGCACGGCACTGGACTGCCAGCCGGGGGATATCTTCGGCGTCGAGTAACGACTCTTGCCAGGGTGTTGGGTTTATGCAATACTTTGATTTATGTCCCCAAAGAAGAAGCCCTCCGCACCCATTTATAACCGGGTTCGTGTACTGCGCGCCGAGCGGGACATGTCGCGCGCGCAGTTGGCCGAGGCCATCGATGTCAACCCCCAGACCGTCGGTGCACTTGAGCGCGGCGACCACTCCCCCAGCCTGGACTTAGCCTTCCGCGTCTGCGAGGTCTTTGATCTCCCCGTGGAGGCTATATTTTCCCGCCAGGAATTTTCCCCCATGTCCACTGAAATCTACAGGAAGAATTCCTAATGGCTAACACGATTCCCGCCTCCGTTTCTCGCCGCAAGCGCCTTGTCCTGGCCGGCGATATTTTTCTCGGCCTAGCCATCGTGGCGGCGGCCCTGCACTTCTTCGCGCTCGGCTTGTCTAACTTGCTATGGCCAATTGCCGGCATTGCGGCGACCATGTGTACGACGTGGCTGCGCCAGTCCATTCGACACCTCGACGTTCCCGCTACGGAGATGGATGAGTACGAGCTGCGTCTGCATACCGGCGCCCGCGACCAAGGCCTTAAAACTGCCTTGGCCACGGCCATAGTGCTCTTCCTCGTCGCCGGCGCCACCGCATTTGGGCTGCGCTTCTTAGGCGCGGAGCAGGTTGCGGTGGAGCAGGCAACCTCCGGAGCTAATATCGCCATCTTCTTTGCCAAGCTCATCTATATCCAGCTGCTGTGGATCCCATTTGCGGTAGCCAAGGAATTGGCCAATAAGCTCAACACGGACGAGCTGCGCAGCGGCGGCAACTAGCGGAAGTCGCGGGAGCCGCGGGAGAGGAATTCACCAAAGTCCAGCGGCTCGAGCTTATCCGCAACCACGCTGACCGCGCCGGTGGCATTTTGCACGATGCCGCGGATGATCATCGCACGGGCGGTGCGGGCCAGAACTTTATGCCGCGACCACAATCCGGGTGAAACCATCACATTCATCAGGCCGGTTTCATCCTCCACACCCAAAAAGGTCAGGCCAGACGCTGTACGCGGGCGCTGGCGGTGGGTAATAATGCCGGCAATGCGCACGCGGGTGCCATCGGGGACATGGGGGAGCTGGGAGGCAGGGAGGACGTCGGCAAGCGAGGCACGCACCAGCTCCATCGGCTGCTGGTTATGGGTCACGCCGGTGGCGGCGACGTCGGTAGCCATAAGCTCAAAAGCAGACATGCCGGGCAGGTGCGGCGAGGCCAGGGCGGAGGTGCCGGGCAGCATGCCCTCGCGCTCGGTGGCGGCAACGCCGGCCTGCCACAACGCTTGGCGACGGTCCAGCCCTAGGCACTCCAACGCCCCGGCCGTGGCCAGCGCCTCCACCTGCTCCACGCTGAGGTCCGCCCGGCGCGAAAGATCGGACACGCTAGCAAAAGGCGCGGCCGCCTCCACACGCTCGGCGGCGGACTCCCCCAGCCCTTTGATGAGGTTAAGGCCCAAGCGAATCTCGGCAGGTCCCGTCGCGCGGGCCTGGGCGCCGGAGTCATTAATACTTACCGGCAGCACCCGCACGCCGTGGCGCCGGGCATCCTGGATGAGTGACTGCGGGGAATAGAAACCCATCGGCTGTGCGCGCAGCAGGCCCACACAAAATTCCGCCGGGTAGTGGTATTTAAACCACGCGGAAAAATACACCAGCGAGGCAAAGGACTGCGAGTGCGACTCCGGGAAGCCATAGGCAGCAAAGGCCACAATCTTGGTCCAGAGCTTATCGGCCACCTCGCCCTCGATGCCATTGGTTTCGCGCAGACCGGCATAGAAACGACTGCGCAGCGCGGCCATCTTTTCCGGGGAGCGCTTCGAGCCCATGGCGCGGCGCAGATCATCGGCCTCAGCACCGGAGAACCCGGCGGCGTCGACCGCGATCTGCATCAACTGCTCCTGGAAGAGCGGGATTCCCAGGGTCTTACCCAGGGACTTTTCCAGCACGGGATGGTCATAGGTGACCTCCTCTAGGCCATCGCGACGACGCAGGTAAGGGTGCACGGACCCGCCCTGGATGGGGCCGGGGCGAATGAGCGCGACTTCGACCACCAGGTCAAAGAAGCGGCGCGGCTTCAAGCGCGGCAGCGTGGCTAGCTGCGCACGAGATTCCACTTGGAAGACGCCCACCGCATCGGCGCGGCAGAGCATGTCATAGACTTCCGGTTCGGCGAGGTCGAGCTCCCACAGGTGTACCTCGCGGCCGGTGGTGGCGCGCACGGCGTCGATCATGTGATGTAGCGCCTCCAACATGCCCAGGCCCAAAAGGTCGAATTTCACCAGGCCGGCGGCCGCGCAATCGTCCTTATCCCATTGCAATACGGAGCGATTTTCCATGCGTGCCCATTCCATGGGCACGACGTCCGCAATGGGCCGATCGCACAGCACCATGCCGCCGGAGTGGATTCCTAGGTGGCGGGGCTGGCCGAGGAATTGCTCGGCCAATAAGGAGACATCGGCAGGCGGCTCGGAGGTACCTTTCGACCACGCATCGGCCGATCCCTGCGGGTAGCCCAACGCGCGGGCGGCATCTCGGGTAGCTCCCTTGCGGCGATAGGTAATGACATTGGCCACCTGCGCGGCGCGATCACGGCCGTGGGTGCGGTAGACATACTGGATGACTTCCTCGCGGCGGCCGGACTCGATGTCGATATCAATATCGGGCGGACCATCGCGGTCCGGGGAGAGAAAGCGCTCGAAAAGCAGCTGCGCGGAGATGGGCTCGGCGTTGGTAATGCCCAGCGCAAAGCACACCGCGGAGTTGGCGGCCGAGCCACGGCCTTGGCACAGAATATTCTCGCGGCGGCAAAAATCCACCAGGTCGCACACAATCAGGAAGTAGCCAGGAAAGCCCAGCTGCTTGATGACGCCCAGTTCATGCCGAATCTGTTTCCTTGCTGCCTGCCGGATTTCGGCCGGGCGCGAAGCATAGCGGTCCTTGGCGCGGCGCCAGACCTCGTGCTCCAGCCAGCTCATTTCGGTATGCCCTTCCGGCACCGGAAAATGCGGCAGGTTGGGCGCGAGGGCGTCCCAGGTAAAGGAGCACTCGCGGGTGAGCGCCACAGTTTCGGCGATGAGCTCCGGCCGATCCGGCAAGAGGTGCGCCATCTGCTCGCCGGATCGCAGCCAGCCAGCACCCATGGGGTGGGCGTGCGGCGCGGCGGCCGCGAGGGATTCGCGCCGGGCCAGAGCTCGCTTGGCTGCGGCGAGCCGTGCTTGGTCACGGGTCGCGGCCGCCGGCCGTGCGGTTGCGATGGCCCGCAGGTTATTGTATTTATCCAGGAAACGGTGCTGATCCGCATCCTCGGGGGACATGCTGCACGAATATTCGAGAACTATGCTGTCTATTTTTATTCTTTCGAGCAGGTTATCGATTTCTGCTAGCGCTTCCGGCCCCACCAGAAAGAAGCACTCCCCTTCCAGTTCGCGTGCCACCTCATCTAACGGTGGATAGACCACCCTATCTTTCTCGCCAGCCTCCATCCGGGCGCGCGCGATGAGGCGCGACAGGCGGCGATAGCCCTCCGGGGTGCGTGCCAGCACGGTCACCGGGGCCTCCGTGAGCGATAGCTCCGCACCATATACGGCGGGAAGCCCTGCTTTAGCTGCGGCTTCGGCAAATTTCATCAGGCCATAAAAGCTATCGCGGTCCACGATGGCCAACCCCTCAAGGCCCAGCTCTACAGCTCGGGTCACCAGCTGCTCCGGCTCGGCGGCGCCGTCGAGAAAGCTATAAGAACTTACCGCGTGCAGCTCCGCAAAGGGGACGGCGGAGTGACCGCGCCGAGCAGAATCCGCTGGCCCATGAAGGTGATTAACCGACACGGGCGCAGCAGATTCGCGACCAGAGAGAATACGCTCTACCCGCGACCAGGACAGCGCCTTTCCGCCATTAAATTCCACTCCAGACAGCATAATATCGAATTATTGTTCTAGACAAGCCGGCGGGACGTGATGCCCGCAATAGACAAAGCGGTTCGCTGATTGCTAAGTTGCTAAACAGACAAACTATTTCAACTCCTACAAGAAGGGGATTCCCCATGCAGATCCGTCGCGTAGTGGCTGCTACCGCCGCCGTAACCATCGCTGCCACCAGCCTGGTGGCATGCTCTTCCGACTCCGATGACTCCAAGACCATCACAGTCGGCACCACCGATGACGCCAAGAAGGCGTGGGTAGCGTTCGAGCAGGAAGCAAAGAACGCAGGCTATGACATTGAAATCCAGCCTTTCGCGGATTACAACACCCCGAACCAGGCTCTGGACCAGGGCGAGCTGGATACCAATAACTTCCAGCACCTGAAGTTCTTGGCGGAGTACAACCACGGCAACGGCACCAACCTGGTGCCTATCGTGGCTACCGAGATCGTGCCGCTAGCACTGTTCTGGAAGGACCACGACTCCCTCGACGGCATCGAGGGCGAAAAGGTCGCCATCCCGAATGACTCCACCAACCAGGCTCGCGCCATCAACGTGCTGGTTCAGGCCGGCCTTCTCACCCTGAAGGACAAGGACAACTTGGAGCCCACCCCGCTAGACATTGATGAAGGAAAGTCCAAGGTCAAGGTCACCCCGGTAGATGCGGCACAGACCACGTCCGCACACGGCGAGGGCACCCCGGCCATTATCAATAACTCCTTCCTGGAGCGCGCCGGCATCGATCCGAAGACTGCCATCTTCCAAGACGATCCGAACTCTGAAGAGGCAGAGCCATATATCAACGTCTTCGCCGTCCGTGAAGAAGACGCAGACAATGAAGACATCAAGAAGCTCGCCGAGCTGTGGCACTCCGACGCCGTCCAGGAGGGCGTCGACGAAGACTCCGCCGGTACCTCCGTCGAGGTGGAGCGCAGCCAGGAGGATCTGCAGAAGATCCTGGATAAGCTCGAAGCAGATCTGGACTAATCACCCTTGCTTTTACCCCGCCGGAGCCCCCGGCGGGGTTTGGCACTTTCCTAGCTAAGGACGCAAACACGTGGCAGATTCCACTCAACGCGGCACCCGCATCGAGTTCCGCGAGATCACCAAGGTCTTTAAACAGAAAAAGGCACAAGTCAAAGCCCTCGACAATGTCTCCATGACCATCGAGCCCGGCGAAATCGTCGGCATCATTGGCTATTCCGGCGCCGGCAAGTCAACCCTCGTGCGCATGATCAACGGTTTGGACACTCCGTCCGCGGGCGAGCTACTGCTTGATGACACCAATATCGTCGGCATGTCCGAGAAAAAGCTGCGCAGCATTCGCCGCAATATCGGCATGATTTTCCAGCAGTTCAACCTGATGAACTCGCGCACCGCGGCCGGCAATATTGAATACCCGCTGCAGCTGCAGGGCGTCGGCAAGCAGGAGCGCGCCAAGCGCGTGCAAGAGCTGCTGGACTTCGTCGGCCTGGGAGACAAAGGCAAGAGCTACCCGGAGCAACTCTCCGGCGGCCAGAAGCAGCGGGTCGGCATTGCCCGTGCGCTGGCCACCAACCCTTCGCTGCTGCTTGCCGACGAAGCCACTTCCGCCCTCGACCCCACCACCACGCAGGAAGTCCTCGACCTACTGCGGCGGGTGAACAAGGAATTCGGCATCACCATCGTGGTTATTACCCACGAGATGGAAGTCGTACGCTCCATCGCCGATAAGGTCGCCGTGATGGAAAGCGGCCGCGTAGTGGAACAAGGCAGCGTCTACGAGGTCTTCTCCAACCCGCAGACCTCCGTGGCCGCCAAATTCGTGGCCACCTCGCTGCGCAACGAACCCGACGTTGTCGAAACCGACGACCTGCTTGCGCACGAAGGCCGCCTGTTTACCATCAACCTCACTGAGGAATCCGGATTCTTCACCGCCGCCGCCCGGCTCAAGGAAGCCGGCGTGTCCATCGCCGTTGTCCACGGCGGTATCACCACGCTGCAGCAGCATTCCTTTGGCAAGCTGACTGTGCGGCTTAGCGGCGATAATAACGCCATCGAAGAGTTCTACCGCACGCTTTCTACCACCACCCAGATTGAGGAGATTGCACGATGACCGTCACCACCCTCGCCCAAGCCAACTGGGACCGCCTCGGCCCTTCACTAGCCGAGGCCATCGTCGATACCCTCATCATGGTCTCGACCACCCTCATCATCTCCGGCATCCTCGGCCTTGGCCTGGGCATGCTGCTCTATACCACCCGCACGGGCGGCATCCTGCAAAACCGGTTTGTCTATTTCATAGTCAACCTGCTGGTGAACTTCGTCCGCCCCATCCCGTTCATCATCTTGCTGGCTTTTGCTCAGCCACTGACCGTCATGGTGATGGGCGGTTCCATCGGCCGCGGACCGGCCACCTTCGTCATGGTCATCGCCGCGACCTTCTCCGTAGCCCGCGTGGTGGAACAAAACCTCGTGTCCATCGATCCCGGAGTTATCGAGGCCGCCCGCTCCATGGGTGCCTCGCCGTGGAAGATCATTACCTCCGTTATCGTCCCAGAGGCCCTCGGCCCGCTGATTCTGGGCTACACCTTCCTGTTCATCGCCATCGTGGATATGTCCGCCATGGCCGGCTACGTCGGCGGCGGCGGCTTGGGTGACTTTGCCATCGTCTACGGCTACCGCGCCTTCGAGTGGGAAGTCACCGTCGTGGCCACGCTCATCATCATCGTGCTGGTGCAGGCCGCCCAGTTCTTTGGCAACTGGCTCTCCTCCAAGGTCATGCGCCGCTAGCCCCCGCTTGCCGACGCCGCCTTCGCGCAGCCTACCCCGCGACCGGCTCCACGCCGGTCGCTACGATGGCTTGGCCTTTCTTCGGTGCATCGCCGCACGAGGAGACCACACCTTCTACCTCGCGCTCCTCGAGCGCCACGCGCCAGCGCCGGCCGTCAGCGTGGCTGACCTCGCCGCTGTCGGTGGCGGTGAGCTGGCCATAGGAGAGGTCCTCGCCGGCGTCGATAAGCGAGCGGGCCACCGCCAACTCCGCCACCTGGCCGCGCGGGCCGAAAATACCGCGCCCGCGATTTACCGGGTAGAAATACTTCCCCTTCGCCGCCGCCGCAATCATCTGCGCGGCGGCTTCTTTATTCATACGGCCAAAGGAATAGCCCCACGGCATGAGCATGACCGACGGCGCGAACCGGTGTCCCTTCGTGTGCGAGGTCTCCCACACCATATCCGGGTAATCCGCCACCAGATCCGCGGCCAGCGGCCGGCCCTTGACCGCACAACACGTATCGCGCTTCGCATGCGTACACACCAGCACCAACGGCGTATCCAAAGTGCCGCCCCCATTGCAGCCAGGCCCGGTCAGGTCCAGATCGAGGATTTTCTCCGGGCCCGTCAGCAGCACGAGTTCCATCACGCCCTGCTCGGCCCACACCAGGTAGCAGCGGTGCATCTTGCCTACCTGGCGGCCGTCGCGGCCCGGCCGGCGGATAAGCTGCAGCCCCGCCATTCCCTTCAGCTTGGCCTTGAGTTGCGCCGTGAGCTCCGGTCCAAAAGTATCGCCGTCGAGCACGTCTCGCGACCATCCGCCCGGCCACTCGAAAAGCACATAGACGGATTCCTTCTTCGCCGTGCCTGGCAGCGGCTCTACCTGGATATCTGAACAGAACTCGGTCATATACCTAAGCCTAACCTTTCTGCTTTTCAGCTCACACCCTTGGCAACAATTCGGCCACGAAGTACCCCCTCAGCTATACAGTTCACGGCCGAAAATATAACCTAGGGGACATGTTGAAAGTCCGTCTCGCCGCAACGCTTCTCGTCGCTGCTTCTCTCAGCGGCTGCGCTGCCCACGAGACGGACCGCACCACCATGGCCGCGTCCGCGGATAACTCCCAGCTCAATCCGCTGGGCCAGGCCAATATGGAGATGAAAACCCTCCGGCCGCAAGCCCCCTCCGAGCTCACGGTGACCGACGTGCGCATCGGCCAGCACGAAGGCTTCGAGCGCGTCGTCTTCGAACTCGACGGCGGCGGCACACCCGGTTGGTTTGTGGACTACGCTGACACGCCTACGCAGCAAGGCTCCGGCAAGACCATTGATTACTCCGGCGAGACCGCGCTCAATGTCAATATCGACGGCGTGGTCTACCCCTTCGAGGCCGGCAAGGAGGACCCCCGCATCGGCGTAGTAGATGCGCCCACGGAGGGAATTGTCACCCAAGTGGTCAACGGCGGCACCTTTGAAGGCCGCCGCCAGTTTGTCATCGGCATGACCTCTCGCAAGCCTTATTCCGTGCAGGTGCTCGATAACCCCACCCGCCTCGTGGTCGATATTCGCAATTAGTAAGTCGCCTCAACCCGCCAGCGGCCGCCGGACCATACCAACAGCCACGCCCGCTGATGCTCTTCGTGGTCGGCTTGGCCCACCACCTGCAGGCGCGCTACGTGCTGTGGAGTATCGGTCCACCACTGCGTATCCACCGGCCAGGGGCCGGCCCAGCCCAGCACGCGAAAACGACGCTCACCCCAGCTCAAGGCCACCGGCACCCCGGACAGGAGGGCTTCGGCGGTAACGAAGACGGGGCGCTCGGCGGCGTCGACAAGCCGAATGCGCGCGGCCGGGTGGTTCGGCCCACCGCCCAGCCGCGCAGGCAGGGGTGCGGGAATGCGGCCGGGCCACTCGCCGTCCGGCGGAACGTCGCGCTGCTCACCATAGGGCACATACTCGATGCGCTCGGCCACCCCGCGGCCGCCCACCGCCCGCGGCTGCAGCACACGATCCACCCCTAGCTGTGATTGCACGCGGGCGATCACGCGCTTGACCTGATCCTGCGAACCTTCCCCACCCCACAGGCCGGTGGCGGACGGGGCGGCAACCTCCACCGGCTCCAACGCTAGGCGGCGAATGGCCGCGCCCTCACCAGTAGCGCGCGTGAGCCAGCCATCGAGCTGCCAGCGCACGCGGTCCGCGGTGGCCTGCTCCGTCAGCGCTTCCTGCGTGCGCCATACCCGCGCCAGCTCCTCGCCGGTGCCAAACTCCGCCACCACGCGCAGCCGCAGGCATACCTTGCCGGCCTCCTCCAAGCGGGCATGCAGCCGGGCCGCGAGTTGGCGGGCCGCGAAGGCTGCCGCGTCCACGCGCTCGATGCGCTCTTCCATTTCTACGGCCAGGTCTGGGCGCGCCAGCTCTGGTGCCACGCGCCTATCCGCACGGGCCTGGGCCAGCTCGTGCGCGCGCCGGCCAGGCTCACCAAACCGGGTGGCTACCTGCTTAAACGGCAGCGCAGCCAAGTCGCCCAGGCGCCGCACACCCAGCTTATCCAGTTGTGCGATAAACCCAGCCTCAAAGCCCAAGGCCTCATCGGCCGCCAGTACCCCTATGGGCTGGGTGGCCAAAAACTCCCGCGAGCCACCCTCTGGCACCACCGCGCCCACACCACGGTGCCGGGCCGCGATGACGGCCGTGGCAATCTCGTCGGCGACACCGAGGGTGGAGTCGAAGCCGGCGTACGAAGAGGCGTCGACAAGCATCTCTAGTGCTTTCTCCCCGTGGTAGCGCAGCGCCGCGCCCGCATCCACAATCGCCAGGCCCGGGCGCAGCACCTCCACCGAGGACGCCACCGCATCTAAGCCGGCCGCAACCTCCGCAAACGCCGCGCCATCCCGGTCCGGATTGGCCTCCACCACCGCGGCCTCGGGGCACAGCGCTTGGGCCTGGCGCAGGCGCATCCCGCGCCGCACCCCCGCCCGGCGCGCCTTCCTATCGCACACCGCCACCGCGTGGTTGCGCGCAATAACCATAGGGCCCTGCCCGCCGGCGGCCTGGATGGGCCAATCCGGAAACCAGACGGCCGCTACCCTCATACGGCCTCCAACCGGCGGCGCTGCCCCACCGTGAGCACCCCGCGCGAGGCACCCTGCTTCGAGGTCACCTCCACGTCCATGTCCACGCCGCGAATGCGCCCACTGCCCTTGCCGACGCCCCGGTAAGCACTCACCCGTGCCCCTATCCCCACCGCCGTGCCCGGCAGCCGGGTGCCGACCGTAAGCACCGCCGCGCGCCCGCCGCGCACCTTCGCCAGCACCGGCCGAGCCTTGGTGGGACTCACCTCGCCGGGCGGCCCCTGGTGGATGACAAGATCCAATCCTTCCGCCAATACTCCCGTCACCATCCAAGATTCCAGGCCCGGATCCGGCACGGTTACCACGCGTTCGATAGCCCCCTCCTCGGCCACTTGTGCGAGTAGTAAATCCGGCCACCCCACCACTCCCACATGCCCACCACGGACGGTGAGGTGACAGATAAGCTCCACCACCAGCGCCGGACAGTTCGCGCAGTACACCACCTGCCGGCGCGCCAACCCACCTGCAGGAAGCAAGCGTGCCAGGCTAGGGAGCGTATCTACCAGCTCTTCTTCCGGGCCCCGCTCCATAGCGCGCATGCGGGTACGCAGCATCGCCACACGGTCTGACCTGCTTAGCCCGGCCACCGCTTTTTCTAGACGAACGCTCGTTTGACTCACCCAAATAGTATGAACTCTCACCCGGACACATGCAAGTGTATGTTCGAATGGTAGCCTTAACGGCATGAACTTCAACGCTGCCTACAGCGCCATGCGCGAGCACACCACCCCCATCCCCACTCCGCCATGGGTGCGCTTGGGCTCGTCCATCCTCATCGGTGCGGCCGTGGCACTCTTGGCTAGCCGCGCGCATATCTTTGCCGCACTGGTTGGGGCACTCGTATGCCTTGTGGCGGCCTTCGTTCTCGTCTTTGCCCACCCCTACCGCCGCGCGATGCGCGCTTATGCCGACAAGCGCAATGTCGCTCTGGTTCCCACCGTCGCACAGCTCGTGCCGCTGATGATCCTGTGGCTTATGGTGATGCTCGCACCCATCGTGGCCCTGCCCGCCTGGGGCGCCGGTCTGGTGTGGCTAGTGGTCTTTGGGCTGAGCTTTTTCGTCTTCCCCCACGTGGATGGCACGCGCCGGCTCGCGTTTGCCTAATCTATACGACACTTTTCGGGGTTATCCACAGCTTTTCCGGCCCTAGTGCCGGGGGTGGGGCGGGTTATCCACAAAATCCGCTGTAGCGGTTGCGCCGGCCGTGCACCGGTGCAGGTGCGCGCCGTAGCGTTGCAGGCATGAACGCACTCGAGACCTACCTCACCGCCTTGGGCCCCGGCATGGACATCATCGCCGGGTGCCAGGGCATGTCTGGGTCCGAGCTTATGGACCGCGGCGCGCCCGATGCCATCGCCGCCGATCTGCTTCTTTTGTGCGAAAGCTACTTCGGCCGCACCAAATTTACGCGCCTGCAGCGCCGCGCTATTGCCGACGCCCGCCGCAACACCCATTCCATTGCCACGCTTACCGCCCTAGAGCGCATTGTTAACCGCGCGCCCAGCAAGAAGCAGGCCTGGCAACTGCGCGCGGAATGTTGCGCGATGACCGGCTCGATGAGCCATATCCTCAAACACGCCCGACGGCGCCTGCGCGAGATGAAAGACAACACCGTAACCCCAGGCGTGCGCACTTACCGACGCCCCAATGACTACTGGACGCTGGCCATCACCGGAACCTCTAGTTTCATCGCAGATCTCAACGCCGCGCTGGCCGCGACCGGAAAGCAATCGCTCGAGGCGGTGGAAAAGATATTCTTTGACCAAGCTGCAGCCGCGCGGGCAGAAGTGGTCACTAATGCCATCGTGCCCTTGGACAAATTCATCCGCATCCGCGATGGCCGCGGCGATGATATCGAGCTCGATCTGACCAACGGCGCCACCATCACCGGCACAGAATATTTGCGGCGTGTGCTCAACGACGTCGGCTTTTCTGGCGATAAAGAAACCGGCTACGTCACGCTCGTGCACCCCGAAGAAGGCCCAGTCAACTTGTACCGGACCGCACGTGTGGCCAATGACAAGCAGCGCATTATGGCCGCTGCAGAAAATCCACGCTGTGCCTGGCCAGGCTGCAACCAGCCGGCCGACCTCTCCCAAGTCCACCACCTTAAAGCGTGGAGCAACGGCGGGGAGACGAATATGAAAAACCTGGTCATGTGCTGCGCCTACCATAATGGCGTCAACGACGATGATCCCAACGCCCCACCTCGGCGCGGCCGCCTCGAGCGGGTGGGCGGGCGCATTGTGTGGCGCCCACCGTTTACCGCGCGCGAGTAAGCGCCGCCGCTAAAACGAGCGAAAAGGCGCTCAGCACTAGACTGAGCGCCTTCTACGCCTGCCGTTTTACTCCCACTCGATGGTTCCCGGTGGTTTGGAGGTGCAATCCAAGACCACACGGTTGACGTCCTTTACCTCGTTGGTGATGCGGGTAGAAATCTTCTCCAGCACCTCGTAAGGCAAACGGGTCCAGTCCGCGGTCATAGCGTCCTCCGAGGACACCGGGCGCAGCACAATCGGGTGACCATAGGTGCGGCCGTCGCCCTGCACGCCGACGGAGCGGACATCGGCCAGCAGTACTACCGGGCACTGCCAAATCTGGTCATCCAGGCCGGCATTGGTCAGCTCGGTGCGGGCAATGAGGTCTGCCTCGCGCAGCGTCTCCAAGCGCTCCTCGGTCACCTCACCGATAATGCGGATACCCAAGCCTGGGCCGGGGAATGGCTGACGGCTAACGATCTCTTCTGGCAAGCCCAGCTCACGGCCGACGGCGCGAACCTCGTCCTTAAACAGGAGGCGCAGCGGCTCGACCAGTTCGAACTCCACGTCATCTGGCAAACCGCCGACATTGTGGTGAGACTTAATATTCGCCGTACCATCGCCGCCGCCAGACTCGACAACGTCCGGGTACAGCGTGCCCTGGACGAGGTAGTCGACGGTGGAGCCAGCAGGGGCGTCGTCAAGCACGCCTGCAACCGCGCGCTCAAAGGAACGGATAAACTCCGCGCCGATAGCCTTGCGCTTGGCTTCTGGGTCGCTAACTCCTGCCAGCTTATCCAGGAAGGCGGCGCGCTCATCGGCAGTCACCAGCTTCGCGCCGGTGGAGGCGACAAAGTCCTTTTCTACCTGCTCGCGCTCGCCAGCACGCAGCAGACCGTGGTCAACGAAGACACAGGTGAGGCGATCACCGATAGCACGCTGCACCAGAGCGGCCGCTACAGCGGAGTCCACACCGCCGGACAGGCCGCAAATAGCGCGGCCTTCCTCGCCCACCTGGGCGCGGACATCGGCAATGAGCTGCTCGGCGATATTATCGGCCGTCCAGTTCTGCTCTAGGCCAGCAACCTCAGTAAGGAAGCGGGTAAGCACCTCCTGACCGTGCGGCGAGTGCTGTACCTCAGGGTGGTACTGCACGCCGGCCATCTTCTTGTCTAGGCACTCCATCGCTGCAACCGGAGCACCGGCCGACGTGGCCGTAACCTCAAAGCCTTCGGGAGCGGCAGATACGGCATCGCCGTGAGACATCCACACCTTGTGGGTAGCCTCCAGGCCTTCATGAAGTACGCCGCCTTTGACATTTATATCGGTACGGCCGTATTCACGCTCGCCAGTCGACGACACGGTGCCACCAAGCGCATGGTTCATAGCCTGGAAGCCATAGCAGATGCCGAAGACTGGGATGCCGAGCTCAAGCAGCTCCGGCTTCAGAGCCGGGGCGCCGTCAGCATAGACAGAGGACGGACCGCCCGTCAGAATAAGCGCGGCGGGATCTTTAGCTTTGATTTCCTCCACAGACGCGGAGTGAGGAACAACCTCGGAGTAAATCTTGGCCTCGCGCACGCGGCGGGCAATAAGCTGCGCGTACTGAGCGCCAAAGTCCACAACGAGGACGGGGCGCGGGGTAGTATTTGGCTTAGTCACGCCCCATAGTCTAACCCACTAAACTGATAGCTTATGAAGCGCTTGGCTATTGTGCTCGCCGCGAGCCTGTTGTTGTGCGGTTGTGACGCCACCCCAACTACGGCGGAGGTGGCGTCTACGCTGGATGAACAAGGCCCGCAACAGGTGACACTTCCGGCCGCGGAAGTCTTTGGAAGCGAGTGGGATGAGTGGGTTCCATTGTGCGGCACGCAGCAGGCAGAGCGCGCGGGGCATCCAGAAGTAGCGCAAAATTCGGTGGTTCTACGCGCGAGCGGCGAAGAGAAGGTTGTAGAGCTCAATCCCTCGGGAGTACGCGTGTGCCCAATCCACAACGCAGGGCAATGGCGGCCAACGGCGGGCAAGACCACGTGGAGGCGCGAAGGCGGCTGGCAATTGGTTTCCTAATCACTCTCCTACCTCGCCACCTGGCATCTGTTCAGCGGCGAAGGAAGTAATAGGGCAAAGAAACGCGGCTGCGCCAAGAAGGCCCAGCCGCGTCGGAAACTCTCGCACGGATTAGTAGCGAACGGCGAGTTCGACCTTCTGGAAGGACTTCAGGTCGGTGTAGCCACACTTGGCCATGGAACGGCGCAGCGCGCCGACCAAGTTGGTGCGGCCGAAAGGCTCGCTGGAGGGGCCATGCAGCACGGTTTCCAGCGACGGGGTGGCCGACTCTTCTGTGGCTTCGGCCGGGGTACCGGTGGTGAGGAAATCGACGTCCAAGTCGGTATCGGCCCCGGAGAACTGAACGAAACCGCGTGGGAAACGCGGATGGCCGGCCGTGGCAGGCCAGTACCAGCCCTTGCCGCCGGCCTCGCGGGCTTGGGCAAGCAGTGGTCCGAGAACAACACCGTCAGCGCCGCAGGCAAAGGCCTTGGCAATATTGCCGGAGTTTTCAAACTCGGTATCGGCGATGATGTGTACGTAGCGGCCGCCGGTCTCGTCGAGGTAGTCGCGGCGGGCTGCGGCGGCGTCGGCAATCGCGGTGCCCATGGCCGAGTCGATGCCTACGGTCTCGGCGTTAGTGGTCACGCCTGCGCCAACGATGACGCCGGCCGCACCGGTGCGCATCAGGTGTAGCGCAGTGGTGTAGTCGGTGACTCCGCCGGCGATGACCGGAACGTCAAGGGAGCCAATGAACTCCTTGAGGTTCAGCGGCTCACCGCCGGTAGCCACGTGCTCGGCCGACACCAAGGTGCCCTGGATAAATAGCAATTCGGCACCGGCCGCGATGACCTTTGGGGCCATCTCTCGCGCATTCTGCGGAGAAACGCGCACAGCGACGGTAACTCCGGAGTCGCGGACTTGGGAGATGCGTTCGGTAAGGAGGGCGTCGTCAAGCGGTACAGCGTGCAACTCTTGGATGATGGAGTTATCACCCGGCTGCGAGTAAATGCGGGCTAAAGCTCCCTCGAGGTCCTTGTGGCGGCCCCACAGGCCCTCGGCATTGATGACGCCGAGGCCACCTTGCTTGCCCATCTCGATGATGAACTCAGGGGTGGCGAGCGCATCGGTGGGGTGGGATACGAAGGGGATGTCGAAGGTATAGGCGTCGATGTGCCAGGTGGTGTCCACGTCCTTGGAGGAACGGGTGCGGCGCTGCGGCACGATGGATAGTTGCTCTAGATCGAAGGTGCGGCGGGCCTCGCGGCCGATGCCGATTTCGGCGTATTCACGCATGATATTCCTAGCGGTAGTTTGGTGCTTCTGCGATTTGCTGCAGGTGGTGCGGGTGGGATTCCTTCAAGCCCGCGGCGGTGATTTGGACGAAGCGCTTGGTCTTTAGCTCGGCCAGGGTGGCGGATCCGGTATAGCCCATGGAAGCGCGCAGACCGCCAATAATCTGGTGCACGATGGCATCGATATCGCCACGGAAGGGCACGCGACCCTCGACGCCTTCCGGAACCAGCTTGTCTTCGCTGCGGACGTCGGCCTGGAAGTAGCGGTCCTTGGAATAGGAGCGCTTCTCGCCGGAAAGTCCGCGACCCTGCATGGCGCCCATAGAGCCCATGCCGCGGTAGCGCTTGTACTGCTTGCCCTGGTAGACCACGATGTCACCGGGGGCTTCGGTGGTGCCGGCAAACATGGAGCCCAGCATGACGGTATCGGCGCCGGCCGCCAGGGCCTTGGCGACGTCGCCGGAGTACTGCATGCCACCATCGCCGATAACCGGCACACCGGCCGGGCCAGCTACTGCGGCGGCCTCCATCAGGGCCGTAATCTGCGGCGCGCCCACGCCGGCGACGACGCGGGTGGTACAAATGGAGCCCGGGCCAATACCAACCTTGATGGCGTCGGCGCCGGCATCGATCATCGCCTGGGCGGCCTCGCGGGTGGCGAGGTTACCGCCGATGACATCAACCTTGGAACCGAAATCCTTCTGCACGCGGGAGACCATCTCCAGCACGCGGTTGTTGTGTGCGTGGGCGGAGTCGACGACGAGGGCGTCCACGCCGGCGTCGACAAGCGCGGCGGCGCGCTGGTAGGACTCTTCGCCGGTACCGATGCCGGCCGCAACCAACAGTCGGCCGGCCGAGTCCTTGGACGCGTTAGGGTACTGCTCGGTCTTGACAAAATCCTTGACGGTAATCAGGCCGGTGAGCTTATTATCCGCATCGACGATGGGCAGCTTTTCCACCTTATTGGCCGAGAGCAGTTCGAGGGCTTCCTTCTTGGATACGCCCTCGCGCGCAACGACGAGCGGCATGGCCGTCATGACCTCGCTAACCTTGCGGTCAAAGTCAGGCTCGAAGCGCATATCGCGGTTGGTGCAAATACCCACCAGGGTGCCATCCTCGTCTACCACCGGCAGGCCAGAAATACGGAAGCGGGCGCACAACGCGTCTACTTCCCCGATGGTCATATCCGGGCGGGCGGTGATGGGGTCGGTGACCATGCCAGACTCGGAGCGCTTCACAATCTCTACCTGCTCGGCCTGGTCCTCGGTGGAAAGGTTGCGGTGCAGCACACCGATACCACCCTGGCGGGCCATGGCAATGGCCATGCGGGCCTCGGTTACGGTATCCATGGCGGCCGAGGCAAGCGGAACGCCGAGGCGGATATTGCGGGTAAATTGCGCGCCGGTATCGACCTCGGAGGGCACGATATTGGATTCGGCGGGCAAAAGGAGCACATCGTCAAAGGTCAGGCCGCGCAGGGCTACCTTGTTCGGGTCATCTCCACCAGTATGAATAGGGTTCTCGCTCATCGAGGTCTCTCCTTAACAGGTTTAGCGGCTAACCCAACTGTAGTGCGTTGCCGGCCGAAGACACCATTTGGGCAGGGGGTAAATTGCCTCGGGAGGGTAAGTTCAATAGGCTCGCAGGCGTGAACTTCTTCGCCAATATGCCCCGCGATCCTTTCGCCGATGATCCGAATGACCCCGCCTCTTTCTTGGAGGAAGACGAGCAGGTCATGCCGCTTACCGACGACGACCGGATCGCCATCATTCACGACCTCGCGCTGGTGCAGAAATTTGCGTCCATCCTCGGCCCGCGCGGCATCGATGGCATCTTCTTCTTGTGCGAGGATTGCCAGGAAAACCACTTTTATGAGTGGGACATTATGGCCGCCAATATGCGCGCCACCCTTGAAGGCGAGCTAGCACCGGTGCATGAGCCAGGCGCCGAGCCAGATCCCTCCCGCTACGTGCCTTGGGACTACGCCTTGGGTTACTTGGATGGCCTAGAGGGCCGCTAGCTTCTACTGCTGCTGGCCCAACTCGATGGTGGTCGTCGGCTCATCCTCAACGTTGGGGTTGGGCTGCGGGTTTGGCTGCCCTTGTTCCGTGACCACCACGGTTTCGGTGGCGTACTGAGTTTCGGTCACGGTGACCTGCTCCGGCTGCTGTTCCGGTTGCGAAGCCTCTTCCGCCACGGTTTCGGTGGCGGTCTCCGTTACGGTGTGCGGGGTGGGCTTCGGGCGCGCAGAGCGCTTTTGTTCCGCCTCGCGGTTGGCGGCGATGGCCTTTTCTTCTTTGCCTTCGGCCTCGTCCAGCTTGGCGCGGGCGTCCTTCATCAGTTCGCGAGCGCCTTCAATATCGCCTTCGGCCGCGCGAGATTCCATCTCTTCCAGCGTCCCGGCCAGCTCTACGTTGCGGGTCTTATCGCCCTTATCAAAGGTTCCGGCGTGCAGCATCGCACCACCAGCACCAGCGATAACTAGGGTTGCGGCGGCAGCGCCGATGAGTCCATGTACGAACGGGCCGCCGCGGCGGCGCTTGCGGGCCTGGCCTAGGTCGATGACCTCAGGCTCAGCTTCGGCGCCTTCTACTAGCGGGGCTGGAGGCATCTGCTTATCGACGTCCCCCTTTAACTCCAGCAGCAGCTCCGCCAGGTCATCCTGGCCGTCGGAAGGGTTAGTTCCCTTCGAAAGCTCGGTGAGGAATGCATCATCATCGACCAAGGGCTGGAGCTGGTCTGCAAGGCCGTCATTATCGCCGTGGTGCTTCGGTGCCATGATGGTGTCTCTCCCCCTTCCTTTCTGTTAAGAGATATCTGCTGTAAGAGTCGGCCGCTAGGCCCTTAGCGCGCAGTTTCCTGGGCGGCTTGGAGGGTCTTTCGCAATTGAGCGAGTGCTCGGTGTTGTGCGACACGAACCGCGCCTGGGGTGGAACCCACAATTTCCGCGGTCTCTTCTGCCGACAAACCGTTGAACACGCGCAGAATAACGATGTTTTTCGCCTTGTCACTTAACGTATCGAGCAAGGCGCGCATTCTGTTACTACCGTCGGTCTCCAGCGCCCACTCTTCAGGGGTGGCGTCGCGCGCGGGGTCTTCTGGAATTTCTTCGGTAGGGGTGGACTTATCGCGCCCCATGGCGCGGTGGGCATCGGTGACCTTATTGAACGCAATGCCGTATACATAGGCCATAAACGGGCGGCCTTTGTCCTCGTAGGAGCCAATAGAGGTGGCCACTGCAAGACAGATCTCTTGGGCTACATCCTCCGCGGTGGGTTGACGGCCGCCACCGATGCGGGCGCGGCAGTAGCGCAGCACCTGCGGGTGAATGATCCGCAGGACTTTTTGCAGCGCTCGACGGCTGCCGTCGACGGCATGCGGGACGAGATCCGCTAGCTCCTGTTCTTTATCACTCACGTATGCACCCTCTGAGATGTTTTCGACCGGTAACTAACCATATTGGCACAGGGGAAGTTTATGCAAAGGCAACGCGCGGCCCCAGCGCGTGCGCAACCCGAGCGGCAGAAAATTCACAAACCGTTAACCTTTGCCGTTTCCGCTGGTAAACCATGGTTCCGGAGGGGCGATCAAGGAAAGAATACCTAAAAGTCAAAAATAGGTAACCCATCGTTAACCCACGCGCGAAACACTACGTGAGGTTGCTTCCCGTAACACTGCGGAAGCCACACAAGAATTCTCGCCCTTACAAAGGAGCTAAGTAACGTGTCTCAGCCTCATTTGCTTCCCGGTCCCACCGCTGACTTATGGGATTGGCAGCTACAAGGCGCCTGCCGCGGAGAAAACTCAGATGTGTTTTATCACCCGGATGGCGAGCGCGGCCGCGCTCGCGCCCAGCGCGAGAATCGCGCCAAAGCCATCTGCAATTCTTGCCCAGTCATTGATTTGTGTCGCGAGCATGCCTTGCAATCCGCCGAGCCCTATGGGGTATGGGGCGGAATGAGCGAATCCGAACGCGTCGTAGAGCTTCGCCAGCGCCGCCGCGCCACTGCCCCTGTCAACGCTTAGGACGGGAAACTAGGGGGAGACGAGGGCGTCGGCAAGAAAGCGCCCTGTCACCGAATCACACTGCCGTGCCAAGTCAGCTGGTGAGCTACCATAGACCAGCTGGCCACCGGCTGAACCGGCGCCAGGGCCCAAGCCAGTGGCGTGCTCCGCATACGCGAGTACGGCCAAGTTGTGATCGATGCAGATGACGGTGTGGCCGGAGTCCACCCGCTCATCACGCCCTGTTCCACGTAGACCACACCCGCACCGCTGCGCTTGGGGCAGGCACTCTCGGAATGCGCGGAAAAGAGTGCGGGTTTAACGCCATTGGCCTTGGCGAAGGCCTTGCGAATGAGGTCGGTATCAGCGGTGACCTTGATGTATTCCACGGCCCTAGCTAGGTACAACAAACCCGCCACGCGGGAATGAACTGCTCCCCATTAGTTGGACTGAGAAATCAGTTGCCAACAACTAGTGGGGA
>ERZ1031292.10-NODE-10-length-130001-cov-27.235321_pt1 | contig 130001 bp, 98 predicted proteins | sample MGYA00518215_ERZ1031292 | MGnify/ENA primary metagenome ERZ1031292 (study PRJEB33718, sample SAMN03159822) | human skin metagenome | collected 2014-02-25 | study: EMG produced TPA metagenomics assembly of the PRJNA266117 data set (Human skin bacterial metagenome... | reverse complement strand
CGTAAGGAGTCGTCGGCAGCGTCAGATGTGTATAAGAGACAGGTGGAGGGCGTGCCCAGCGAGGCGGGGCGGTGGGGCGCACCGTGGGAGGAAGCTACGGTGGAGGGCGCACCGTGCGACGAGACGCGGTGCGTACGTGCCGGCTAAGTATTGCTGTGCTGGGGACTGTACCCGCGGGGTCGGTCTGGCTAGAATGTGGCACCATGAGCAATTCCTCCTTCGTGCATCTGCATAACCACACCGAATACTCGATGCTGGACGGCATGGCGAAGGTGGATCTCCTGGCCGAAGAGGTTAAACGCCAGGGGATGCCCGCAGTAGGGATGACCGACCACGGCAACATGTTCGGCTCCGATGCTTTCTACCGAAAGATGACCGCAGAGGGAATCAAGCCGATCATCGGTATCGAGACGTACATGGCACCAGATAGTCGCTTCAACAAGAAGCGCGTCCTGTGGGGTGAGCCACACCAGAAGAGGGACGACGTGTCCGCGTCTGGTGCCTACCTGCACCAGACCATGATCGCCGAAAACGTCACGGGACTTAAGAATCTGTTCCACCTTTCCTCCATGGCCTCCTACGAGGGGCAGCTGGGTAAATGGCCACGCATGGATGCTGAGCTCATCTCCGAGCACGCGGAGGGAATTATCGCCACCACGGGATGTCCCTCCGGCGATGTGCAAACACGCTTGCGCCTCGGACAGTTTGATGAAGCCCTCGCCGCTGCCGCGAGGTGGCAGGACATCTACGGCAAGGACAACTTCTTTCTTGAACTCATGGATCACGGACTCGACATTGAGCGGCGGGTACGAGATCAGCTGCTGGAGATTGGCAAGCGTCTGAATCTCCCACCCCTGGTTACAAATGACTGCCATTACGTTCTCCAATCGCAGTCCCACGACCACGAGGCCATGCTGTGTGTCCAAACCGGTAAGACCCTGCAAGACCCGGATCGCTTCAAGTTCGGTGGCGACGGTTACTACATCAAGACGGCGGCGCAGATGCGCGATACATGGGACAACATGGTCCCCGGTGCGTGCGATAACACCTTGTGGATCGCCGAGCGCGTGGGAGACTATTCAGAGATCTGGGAGCCGCACACGCACGACCGTATGCCGATCGCCGATGTGCCCGAGGGGGAGACACCGACCTCGTGGCTGACACACGAGGTGATGGAGGGGCTGAAGAGACGGTTCCCGGATTCCGAGGTGCCGCAGGAGTACATTGACCGGGCAAAATACGAGATTGAGGTTATCGATTTCAAGGGCTACCCGTCGTACTTCCTCATCGTGGCTGAACTCATCAAGCACGCCCGCTCCGTCGGTATCCGCGTCGGTCCCGGCCGTGGCTCCGCCGCGGGTTCTCTCGTGGCCTACGCCATGACGATTACGAACATTGACCCGATGGAGCACGGACTCCTCTTTGAGAGGTTCCTGAACCCAGAGCGCCCCTCCGCGCCTGATATCGATATCGACTTCGACGATCGTCGCCGCTCCGAAATGATTACCTACGCCGCTGAGCGCTGGGGTGCCGACAAGATCGCGCAGGTGATCACGTTCGGTACGGTGAAGACGAAGCAGGCGTTGAAGGACTCTGCCCGCGTGCAGTTTGGCCAGCCTGGCTATCAGATCGCAGACCGCGTGACCAAGCTCTTGCCTCCGGCGATCATGGGCAAGGACATTACTCTGAAAGGCATTGTCGACCCGAACGACAAGCGCTACAACGAGGCCGGCGAGGTGCGCCAACTCATTGAGACCGACCCCGATGTGCGGAAAATCTTCGAGACGGCCCGTGGATTGGAAGGTGTTGTCCGTCAGGCCGGCGTGCACGCATGTGCTGTGATTATGGCGTGCGTACCCCTCATGGAGCACATTCCCATGTGGAAACGTGCACAGGACGGTGCCATTATTACCGGCTGGCCCTACCCGGCCTGCGAGGCTATTGGCCTGTTGAAGATGGACTTCCTGGGGCTTCGTAACCTCACGGTGCTCAACGACGCCCTGGAAAACATCAAGGAAAACCGTGGCGAAACGGTTGTGCTTGAGGATCTCACTTACGATGCTCCGGAGGTGTATGACCTCTTGGGCCGTGGCGATACGCTGGGCGTGTTCCAGCTCGATGGTGGTGGCATGCGTGAGCTTCTGCGGCGCATGAAGCCAACGGGCTTTGACGACATCGTTGCCGCTTTGGCGCTTTACCGCCCGGGTCCGATGGGCATGAACGCGCACATGGATTACGCTGACCGCAAAAACGGCAAGAAACCCATCGAGCCGATTCACCCGGAGCTTGCCGAGCCTCTCGAGGAGATTCTGCACGACACGTACGGCCTCATCGTCTACCAGGAGCAGATCATGAAGATCTCGCAGAAGGTGGCGAACTACTCGGCCGGCGAGGCAGACACATTCCGTAAGGCGATGGGTAAAAAGAAGCCCGAGGTGCTGAAGAAGCAGTACGCGAAGTTCTCCGGTGGCATGAAAGACAACGGCTACTCGCAGGATGCCATTGATGCGCTGTGGGGCACGATCGAGCCGTTCGCTTCCTACGCGTTTAACAAGTCCCACGCTGCTGGTTACTCCGTCGTGAGCTACTGGACGGCGTACATGAAGACCTTCTACACGCAGGAGTATATGGCGGCCTTGTTGACCTCGGTGGGTGACAACAAGGACAAGTCAGCCATCTATCTGGCGGACTGTCGTCACTTGGGGATCAAGGTTCTGCCACCGGATGTTAATGCCAGCCTCCAGAACTTTCAGGCTGTTGGCGATGATGTCCGCTTTGGTCTCGGTGCCGTCCGCAACGTTGGTGCCGACGTGGTGGACTCCATCGTCAAGACCCGCAAGGAGAAGGGCGATTTCACGAGTTTCTCCGACTACCTGGACAAGATCGAAACGCTGCCGTGTAACAAGCGCGTGACTGAGTCCCTCATCAAGGCAGGTGCTTTCGACTCGCTTGGGCACCCACGCAAGGGCCTAGCACTTATCCATGAGGATGCGGTAGATTCCGTCATCTCCACAAAGAAGGCGGCGGATAAGGGGCAGTTTGACCTCTTCGCCGGTCTCGGCGGGGGTGACAGCGCCGGTGGTGTTGAGCCAAGTGTCTTCGATGTTCAGGTGCCCGATGAGGAATGGGACAGGAAACACAAGCTTGCCCTCGAGCGGGAGATGCTTGGACTATACGTCTCTGGTCACCCGCTGGATGGCTATGAGGCTGCGTTAGCTGCACAGACGGACACCGAACTGACCACGATTCTCGGCGGCGAACTCAAGCACGGGCGAGAGGTAAAGATCGGCGGCATCATCTCGAGTGTTGACAGGCGCGTGTCCAAGCGAGACGGCTCTCCGTGGGCGATCGTAACCATTGAGGATCACAACGGCGCATCCGTGGAGCTCCTCGTGTTTAACAAGGTGTACTCGATCGTTGCTCCGCAGGTAGTGGAAGACAACATCATCCTGGCTAAGGCACATATCTCGATCCGCGATGATCGGATGAGCGTGTTCTGCGATGACCTTCGCGCTGCTGATCTTGGCCCAGGCTCCGGCACAGGTGTGCCACTCCGTCTAACTATGACTACGGAACAATGCACTCTGGAAAACATTCACCGTCTGAAGAATGTGTTGGTCAGCAACGCCGGTCAAACCGATGTCTACCTGAACCTCGTTGATGGTAACGAGTCCACCCTCATGGTGTTGGGCGAGAACCTTCGCGTCGACCGTTCTGCGAACCTCATGGGCGACCTCAAGGCCACCATGGGTGCGGGAATCCTCGGGTAGCGACGCAGTCACCACCCGAGACCGTCAGCTAGCGACGACGGCTGACGGCTGAGCAGGAAGGTGAGCGTGAAGACCACTCATGAGGAATGCCCTCCAGCATGCTTCGTGCGCAGCTTTCCTCCGGAGTGCTCCACTGTTCCTGGGCTTTCTGTTGTGGCGTGTTGTGTGCTCAGATACGTACAAGCTGGGCTCCGTCCGACACAGTCTGAGCTGCGCCCAGCACCGTGGCGTGTCATCGACCTTCTACTTTTCAACCTGCGTTTTTGCCGGTAGCTAGGCTTCGGCCGGTAGTAGTACTCTTCGCCGAACTCCGACGTCTTTGTCGTTAGCTTTTTTCGTGGGGAGATCTCCAGGCGAGGAGGCGAGAGTGTGTGCGGGTACAGACACCATGTGGTGGGGGAGGATCTGCTGCCGGGGCGCTTTTTTCCCCCCGTAGGTTACCCCCTTCAAAAGGTATAAATACTAGACAGAGCGGTTTGTTTGCAAAATTCACGCTAGGGAGCTGGCATTTTCTCACCTTCGCGCTAATATAGACCATGCTGTCTAGCACGGCAGGTAGTTTCTAAAAGGATTGAAGGAAAAGTTATGGCGAACAAAATTTTGACCACGCACGTCGGCTCTCTGCCCCGCACGCCGGAGCTTCTGGAGGCAAACCTCAAGCGCGACGAGATCGGCGAGGACGCATTCAAGGAGATCCTCACCAATTCCGTTAACGAGGTAGTTAAGCGCCAGGTAGACCTCGGTATCGACATCGTCAACGAGGGGGAGTATGGCCACGTGACCTCCGGTGCCGTCGACTACGGTGCCTGGTGGAACTACTCCTTCACTCGCCTGGGTGGCCTTACCATCACTGACGAGGATCGGTGGGCAAACGAGGACAAGATCCGCTCGACTCCCGGTAACATTCAGCTGACCAGTTTCCAGGATCGTCGTGACCGTGAGCGCTTCCGTGAGGCATACGAAGACCCCGATGCTGGCGTGCTCGTTGGCCGCGCAGCGGTGGGTAACCCCAAGTTCACGGGTCCCATCACTTACATCGGCAAGGAGCAGGTGGAAACCGATGTCAAGCTCCTCAAGGATGCCATCGAGGCTGCCGGTGGCGATAAAGGCTTCGTGGCCGCCCTTTCCCCGGGATCCGCTGCTCGCCTGAAGAACGAGTTTTACTCCTCCGATGAAGAGGTCGTATACGCCTGTGCTGATGCGCTTGCGCAGGAATACAAGGTCATCACCGATGCGGGCTTCACCGTGCAGTTCGATGCTCCGGATCTTGCTGAATCATGGGATCAGATCAACCCTGAGCCCTCTTTGGATGATTACAAGAAGTGGCTGCAAATCCGCATTGATGCACTCAACCACGCCATTAAGGATCTTCCGCGGGAGCTCACCCGCCTGCACATCTGCTGGGGTTCCTGGCACGGGCCGCACTCGACGGATATCCCGTTCGCTGACATCATCGATCAGATTCTTGAGGTTAACGCCGGTGGCTACTCCTTCGAGGGCGCATCCCCGCGTCACGCCCACGAGTGGCGTGTATGGCAGGATCACACCCTGCCCGAAAACACGGTCATTTACCCGGGCGTGATTTCTCACTGCGTCAATGCCATTGAGCACCCACGCCTCGTGGCTGACCGCATCATCCGTTTCGCGGAGCTCGTAGGTCCGGAGAAGGTTATCGCCTCCTCCGATTGTGGTCTCGGTGGTCGCATCAATTCCAAGATCGCTTGGGCCAAGCTCGAGTCTCTCGTTGAGGGTGCAGAGATCGCCAGCAAGGAGCTCTTCGGTTAAATCCGTGTTGGTTTAACTACCAAGAAAAGCCCGGGTGCAGGTCACCATGACCTGTACCCGGGCTGTGTCATCTGCCGATGACACATCGTCGAAGTCTCGCCACCGAGTTCTCGTACAAACCCACACCCAGCGTGGGCTGGAGATTTTCCCCACTCTACCGGCTAACATCTACCGGCTAACTTGGTGCAGTTAGAAGAAAGCAAAGGCTACTGCCGCGATGATGAGGATCGCCATGACGCTGGCGAACATGATGAGATTTCTGCGGTTTGCGACGACGTAGGTGGGATTTCCCTTTTCGCTGTCGCTCTTTTCTACGGCATTGTTTCTAACGAGGAAGTATGCCACCAGAGTCATAATGACAAATTCCAGGGCCCATCCCCACAGGGGGATCCCCAGCCTGGTCATAGCGACCGATGAGCCTGCAGTGATGCTTGCGCCGATCATGATTGCATAGGCCCACATTGGAAGTTTGACGTCAGTGGGAGATGCGATGGTTGTTGTAAAAGTTGGCTTATTCATGGCTCTCCTTTAGAGGACGGGTTGTGCCTATGTGATCCGACCACGCTGCATCAGGTGACGGCGACGTGGCCCAAACCGAGCTATAGGGGTTGGCGGGTACGTTGCTGGTGGCCTCTGCTCCGGACCTAGCCGAACCTGCTCCCGACCTGGCCGAACCTGGCAGGGCGTTGCCGAGCCTTGCAGTCACAGTCCTCGTGGGACGTACCTAAAACCTCGTCTCCATAGGGTTGATATGTGGTTAGGAAATACATGCCGGCCGATTCGAAAACGTTTCGTCTTCGCTGGTAGACACATATATAAACGTATCATCTGTAACCTCTGAAACAAGATGGAGGGCAAACGATCGGCAGTGAGATGGCTGAATCTCTGAAAAGTCTGGGAGCATGCGTAAACTTCGCAGTTGCTAAGTGGTCAGGTCGCAGCTTTAGGGATTAAATGGAAAGCAAAAAATAGAAGCATGCTGTGAATCGTGGGGGTAAGCTACGCTTCTGCGGGAAAAGGCCACCTAGGAGATTGGATCTCTCCTAGACGGCAGAGGGAACACAGCTGTTAGGTGGAACACAGCTGTTAGGTGGAACACCGCTGCGGGTGGAACACGGCTGCGGGTGGGGCACCGCAGTGGCTGCGTTGGGCGCAGCGTGGTAGCTACGCTGTGCGCGCCGTGGCATCTCCTGGGATGCCAGCGAGATTAACGGAACAGCGAGGCGATGCGGTCGCGGACTGACTGCAGCTGGGGTACGGCAGCGATAGCCGCAGTGAGGACAGCAACGAAGCTCGTGATGAGGCTGACAGCGATCGTACCGAGGGTGGACAGGCCCCCGTTTTCAGTCGAGTCAGCTCCGGTCGTGGTGTTTCCGTTGTTGTGGGTGTTGTCGGGGGCTTCTTCCTTGGCCTTCACCGTGAAGATCGTCGTGGTGCCCGAAACCTCGTTGCCCACCACAAGCAGGTTCTCGCCATTGGGGGAATCCTTCGCAGGAATGAACGTCAGGCCCTCCGGACCGAGGTCGCCGGCATCCTGCCATGCAGGGTTCTCGCCCTCCTCGGGGTCAACGGAGAAGTCCCGGTTGTTGATATAGGACACGAAGTGGGCGGCGGCGGGAGTCGTGATGTCATACACCATGATTCCGCCGATGCGCTCCAGCCCGATGAAGGCGTATGTCTTGTCGCCGATCATGCCGAGGACGAGGCCCTCTGCCTCCGGACCCTTCGCATCAGAACGGCTATCGAACTCGTTTTCCACATGGTCAGAGTTGAAATACTCGGGAACGGTGCGCGCGAGAATTTCCTCAAACTCGGAATCGGAATTGAACACCCGGTTGCCCGCAGTATCGAAGATACTGAACCCGCGCCCGCCGAAGGTGTACAGCTCAGAGAAGGCAGTTCCATCCTCGTTGAGGCCAGCAGAGGTGGTGATCTTCAGCCTGCCCAGGTTGTGCTTTTCCTGCAGCTGCTTAGCTGTAGTGATGGACTCTCCAGTCTTGGAATCGACAGCTCCGCCGAATTCAAAATCGTCTGCCAGTGGCGGGAGACCATCCTTCCCGAGGTCTTTCACCCGTGCTTCCTCCGAGTAGCCGTCCCAGTCACGACCGTCGCCCTCGTTTGCCGTAACCAGGTAGGTGGAGCCGCCGACAGTGTAGACACCAATGGAATCGGGGAGGAGGAAGGACTTTACCGGCCAGTGTGCGATGTTGATCTTGTCATCCTTGTCCGAGACATCCATGCCGACGTTTCTCAGGTCAACGGTACCGAGCGGCATGATGTTTTCCACAGTAGCTGTGGCGATATCGACGGTGGCAATGGCGTTGTTCTCTTGCAACGTCACGTAGGCCTTCGCGTCCTTTACCGCAATGTACTCGGGCTCCAGGTTGGCAGCCACTGACGGTGTCGTCCCGTTAGACTCCGGTCCAAAGATGCGGACACCTTCTGGGACAGTCTCACCGAACGTCGCCGTGGAGACGGTGGCGGGGGCGCTGAGCGCGCCGTCGACAAGCGAACCTGGGATGGAGATGACGCTGACGGAACCCTCAGGGTCGACGGAGTAATCCTCCGCAGGTTCTCCCTCGTTTGCCACAGCGGCGTATGCGCCGGTCTCATCAAAGGTCACCATGTCCGGCAGCGCACCGACGGGCAGGCGCTGTAGGATCGTGCCGTCACCCGCCGCATCGAAGAGGATGACCTCGCCGGGATCCGTCTTCGTCGCCGGTTCGACTGTGGCGATAGCCAGGCCGTCGGCGCGCACGGAGACTGAGTTGACGGTCGTGTCCGCGCCCGCGTGGACGGCTCCTACTTCCTTGGGGGAGGTCGGATCGGAAATGTCCACAATGGTGACGGCGCCACTCAGCGCGTTGACGATGAGCAGTCGGTTGGACCCTCGGTCGTACGCCACGATCTCGGCTGCGGATTTTTCAAACTCACCCGTTTCGTGGGTTCCGATGGCTTCCACGGTCAGCTCGCCTGTCCCAGCGGTTACTGGCTTGTCGACGATCACCGCCCCCGCTTGTGCCCCCGTCCACCGTTGCCATCACAATGGAGGTGCTGACTAGTCCTGCGACAAACTTCTTCGTCTTCATTGCGTATCTTTCGATCCCTTCGTGGACTCTTCTGTGCCTGTACGTGCCTGCGTCTTTCCTGGTCATTGTCGCAACGCTGAGTAACAGCAAGGCAGACGTGGCATGAACGGAAAGTGAATCTCGCCGGGCGGGGGTGCCTGCGGGCGGGGGTGCCTGTTCCTCAACGGAAGTTTCACGATACTCAGTGCAAAAATCGGAGATTACCCCGCGCACACACTACAATTGGCGCATGGACAAAGAACTTTCAGATTGGCATTCCGTCACCGCAGCAGAGATTCAGCACGCTCAGTCCCGAATTTCTGCCGTTATTGCGCCCACCTCGTTGCAGTACTGCCCACGTCTGTCCGAGCAGATTGGAGCGGAGGTTTACCTCAAAAGAGAGGATTTGCAGGACGTTCGCAGTTACAAGATCCGCGGTGCCTACAACTCTATTGTCCAACTCAGTGACGAGGAGCGTGCCGCCGGAATCGTTGCAGCTTCCGCGGGTAACCACGCACAGGGCGTGGCCTATGCATGCCGCAGTCTGAAGATTCACGGCCGGATCTTCGTTCCCGCGCCCACACCCAAGCAGAAGCTCAACCGCATCAAGGTTCACGGCGGGGAATGGGTGGAAGTCGTGTTAACGGGAAAGAACTTCGACGAGGCCGCCGCCGCTGCGCACGCCTACGTAGAAGAAAACGGCGCCACCATGATCGAACCGTTCAACGCCCGCAACACGGTCATCGGCCAGGGCACCGTTGCGGCGGAAATCATCAGCCAGCTGTCTTCCAAGGGCAAGACTGCGGATAATGTCTTCGTCCCCGTCGGCGGTGGCGGTCTGCTCGGAGGCACGCTGAGCTACTTCGCGAGTATGTCCCCGGAGACCACCATCGTTGGTATCGAGCCGCAGACGGCAGCCTCGATGCAGGCCGCACTTGCCAACGGTGGTCCCGTGACGGTTCACGGGGTTGATCCGTTCATCGACGGTGCCGCTGTCGCTCGCGTAGGCGAGGTGAACTACGCCATCGCTAAGGAAAACTGGGATCGGTTGGTCATGCGTTCGGCAAATGAGGGAGCCGTGTGCACGGAGTTGCTCGAGCTCTACCAAAACGAGGGCATCATCGCAGAAACAGCGGGTGCCCTGTCCGTCACTGGTCTCGTCGAGTTCGGTGAGATTGCACCGGGAAGCGTCAACGTGTGCATCATCTCCGGAGGTAACAATGATGTTCTCCGCTATTCAGAGATTGTGGAACGTGACCTTGTTCATCGTGGTTTGAAACACTACTTCCTGGTCAATTTCCCGCAGGAACCCGGCCAGCTTCGGGGCTTCCTCACCGACGTGCTTGGTGAGGATGACGACATTGCTCGCTTCGAGTACCTGAAGAAAAACAACCGTGACGTGGGAACCGCACTGGTCGGTATCGAGCTTGCCGATAGTGCCAATCTCGAGCCCCTCCTCTCACGCATGCGGGAATCGTCCCTTCACATCCAGCATCTGCGCCCCGGCACACCGGAATACGACTTCCTTTTCTAGCCACTTTCCCGGCTAGTCGTTGGTAGCCCGCGTTTGCCTCTGTTGCTGTTCCTCCGGCCACCCGGCGCGTCGGGCTGCCAGCCGGAGGGGTCACCCGTCTTTCAAGGGAGATTCGGGTGGGCACCAGGCGTGGGTACGCATGTCAACTCGTGGTCCGCGGGCACAGGAGTACCCGGCCCGCCTGTCCGTCTGTGGTGGTGGGGGAGTATGTGCAATGCCCTCTTCATCCCACAACGGGAGCGCTGCCTTCCACACGTGGCTCGTCCCGTCGGCGCGAACAACGCGCCACCATGGTGCCAGTTCCCCATAGTCGGCCATGACCCTGCCGACGTACCGGGAGCCACAGCCTGCGACTGCTCCGATAGTGGAGTACGATGCGACGAAGCCGCGAGGGATGTGCTGAACAGTCGTGACAATGGCCTCGGCGAGGGGAGGCAGCAGGTTCGGCGTCTGTGCCGACCGGGACTGCGCCTCTGCCTGCTTATGAGGTGTGGTGCACATCTGTAAGAATGGCGAAGCTCCAGGGGGGAAGAAGCGTTCCTTCCTCGCCAATGGTTGGGTCGGTGAAAGAATACACCAAGGTGCCCGTGTACGGGGCTGTCACCTCGGAATCGGAAAGGTTTGCCACGATGAACGCATCCGCATAGCCGAAGCCGATCCACGAGTCCGTGTGTTCCACAGTGAGCTCAGACAACCACGGACGGGTGAAGCGAAGCGAGGAGCGCAAGCGGAAGAGGGTCTTATAGGCTTCGAGAACGCGTGCGTTTTCCTCGGTGAAGTCCCAGTCGAGCTTGGCCGATTGGAACGTTTCTGGATCTGCGGGATCGGGCATCGCCGCCACTGTTTCCTCGTTCATTCCCTGGTAGCGGAACTGGCGCTGACGTCCCTCGCGGGTGAGGCGGTCCAGCGCGTCATCGCAGTGCGAGCAGAAGAACGGGAACGGTGTCTGGGCACCGAATTCCTCTCCCATGAACAGCATCGGAGTGTAGGGCGTGCACAGTACGATCGCGGCCTTGAGCACCAGTTTCTCGGCGCTGAGGTATTGCGATGGACGGTCGCCGGCCGGGCGATTGCCGGTTTGGTCATGGGTTGTGGTGTATGCCAAGAACCGGAAAGCGGGCACCGCATCTACGTCCAGGGTACGACCGTGCTTGCGTCCCCGGAATGAGGAGTAATTTCCGTGGTGATAGAACACGTGTGCAATCGTCTGCGCAAGGGCATCCATGCTCGCGAAGTCCCGGTAGTAGGTGTGCTCTTCCCCGCTTGTTAGCACGTGGAGCGCGTGGTGGAGATCATCCTCCCACTGCGCGTCCAGTCCAAACCCGCCGAGCCCGGAGGCACCACGCGGCGCAACGAGGCGAGGATCGTTTTGGTCTGACTCGGCAATGAGGGTCTTTTGAATTCCCGTTGTCGCTTCAATTTCTGTGGCGAGGATAGACAGCTCCTCTAACAAGTGGATCGCCCCCGTATCCACCATCGTCTGGACGGCATCCAGGCGCAGGCCATCGATATGGAACTCCGTTAACCACTGGCGAGCTGCATCGAGAACGTATGCGCGGACTTCGTCAGATCCAGAGTCACAGTAGTTGACCACATCGCCCCAGTCGGTGGCTGCAGTCGACATGTACGGGCCAAACATCCCCGTGTAGTTGCCCACAGGGCCGAAGTGGTTGTACACCACGTCCAGGATCACAGCAATGTTCTTGTTATGCGCGGCGTTGACAAGGTGTTTGAGCCCATCTGGGCCACCGTAACTTTCTTGCACACAGTGCCAATCCACACCGTCGTAGCCCCAGTTGCGTTCCCCTCCGAAGGGCTGTACAGGCATCAGCTCGATCGTGGTGACACCGAGCTCAACGAGGTAGTCAAGCTTTTCCTCGACACCCGCGAAGGTCCCAGACGGAGTAAACGTACCGACGTGCAGTTCGTAAATTGACTGCCCCGGGAGGATCCGCCCCGTCCAGTGGTCATCACCCCACTCAAAGTCATCGGCGTACACCTGGGACAAGCCAGTAACACCGTCCGGTTGCCTGCGCGTGCGTGGGTCGGGGAGGGGATCGGTCCACGTGTCACCCAGCTGAAGCCGGAAGCCGTAGCGGCTCCCGGGCGCCATTTCAGCGTCTGAGCACCACCAACCGTCTGCAGCTGCGGCGTGGTCACACGGACGTGGGTGCATAGGAATGTCCTCACCATCAAGGTGAAGGTGGACGTCGGAGGCGTTCGGTGCCCAAACACTGAAATTCGTCATACCTCAAGGGTATGAAAGCGTTCCGTACGTGTCAAAGACCTGTGTAAAGTGATAAACCATGCATGCCGATGCCGAATACCTCCTACCGGATGCCACCGCCTCCGTCGTAGCCGAGCTGGAGATTAAACGGTCCCGTTTTATTTCGCACGTCGGGCGCGTTCAATCAGAAGAGGAAGCGCGCCAGTTCATTGGCAACATCAGGACGCAGTACCCCGATGCGCGGCACCACTGTAGCGCTTATTATTACCACGTCGACGGGTCAAACCCCGTGGAGCGTTCATCGGATGACGGCGAACCGTCGGGCACAGCCGGCAAGCCGATTCTCGATGTCCTTACCGGATCCGGCCTGCAGGATATCGCCTGTGTCGTAGTTCGCTATTTCGGTGGAATCAAGCTCGGCACGGGCGGTCTCGTTCGCGCCTATTCCGATGCCACAACGGCAGCGCTGAAACTGGTGCGCCCCGTGAAACGCTCCCTTCGGCAGCTGGCGACGGTCAGATTTTCTCATGCTGATGCCGGCCGCTACGAGGCCGATCTGCGCGCGCGGGGTTATCACATTTCCGATGTTCGCTACGGCTCCGACGTACTGATGACACTGGCTATTAAACCGAGTGAGCAGGATGACCTGCACGCCTTTATACAGTCTTTAACCAAAGGGGACTGCGAGCCAGATTTTGGCGCTACCATGTGGGTGGAACTGCCAGCGTAAGCACGTTTACAATAAGGCACTATGAGCATGCAACGTTATCCTCAGAACCCTATTGAGCGCCGTAAGCAGGCCGTTCGCCGTTACTCCAAGAACGGAGTACTCGGTGTATCCGGAGGTGTGATCGGCGGGCTTGCGCTGTGGGCACTGACGGAGGAATTCTCCCTGATGGTGATCGGTTTGGTCGTTGCCGTTGTGATTGGTGTGTACAGCTGGACCAAGGTGCGGTCCATCGTCAATCACAAGGACAACTACTAGGACATCTATGAGTGACATCGCGCTGGGGAACCCCAGTGACTCTGTGCGCATTGATCAGTATGTGTGGGCGGTACGGCTATACAAGACCCGGTCTGCAGCATCTGATGCCTGTAAGGCTGGGCACGTCAAACTCAACGGGGAGGCGGTGAAGCCCTCCGAAAAAGTTGTGGCAGGTGATCGGATCCGCGCGTGGGTGGCGCACCGGGAACATATCATCGAGGTTGTACAGCCGATTAAGAAGCGCGTGGGCGCACAGGTGGCTCGTGCAGCCTACCGCGACCACACACCGCCCCCGCCACCCAAGGAAATCCTTGCTTCAATGCCACGCCGGGATCGGGGAGCTGGCCGCCCGACAAAGAAGGATCGGCGTGCGTTGGATAAGCTTCGTGGCCGTTCGGCCCGCTAATTTCCCTGCACGCGTTTTAATCAAAAACATGCCACAGGTGAATACCTGTGGCATGTTTACTACGGCTTGTAATACGATGCCGGTGTAGCTCGTCGATCCTGTTTTTGCTTTTCGACGACTAAAACGACGGTTTTTACTTACTGGAGCCGGCTGTGCCCCACTCTGCCGGCGGAAAATCGATACCCAGCGGGCGGAAGAAGTCCGCGATGGCGAGAGCCCAGACGTGGAGGAAATCGAGCAGCTCAGGGAAGTTCGAAAGAGAAGACAAGAAAACGTTCCTTTCATTGGGTTTTAACCGGTAATGCGTTATAGCTTAACCTTTGCGCGCTCGCATCTCAACGGTGGCGTGCGGGTGCCGTCTGACGAAGCATCATTCGGCCTCATGCTTGCGACGATGTGCCTCCAGCTTGCGTAGCCTGCGTTGTAGACGAGAGGGGCGTCTCTCTGCGCGGTAGCCGGTATTGCCCGTGCGGGCGATGTGGGAGGCACCGAAGCGGGCGAGAAGAAGATCGTCGACAAGCCGAACCTGGCTTGGAACATACTGGTACTGAAGCGCATCCAGAACCTGAGAAACGTCCTCGGGGCCGGCGATGGCCTCTACATCAGCGACAGTGCGAATACCATTAGCTGTCAGAATTTCCTCCAACCAGGGGTAAACCTCTGACTTCGAGCGGGGGAACTTGTCACCGAGGAGGAGAGTGAGCACGTGTGGCAGGTTCCCATCCGTGAGCGGAACGTTACCGGCTACCGGATGCGAATCAGCGCGAATATGCGCGATCTGGTCAAATTGCTGATCCGCGAGCTCAATGAGGCCGGCGGCGAGGGTAAACGAGCGATCAATCGCGGGGTCTGCACCTGTGCCTGCACCCTTGTAGCGGATATCGTGTTCGAACTCCGCCCAAGCGTGCTGCAGGATGGTACGGAGCTGGACTTCGAAGACAAGACCCGAATAGGCTTCCAGATCCTCCGTCTGCGGGGTGACTTTGACGATGAGGTGGTGGGAGCCATACCCGAAGCCGCCAGAAATGCGCGTCTCGGCGGCTTTGTCCACACTACGCAGGACAGTGAACATCCGCTCGAGGGTCTCGATCACGCGAGGGATTTCTGTGGAATGGTAGGTGATGATGCGTGCGCCCACGACATCGCTGATCTGCTCCCACGGCTTGAGGTACAGCAGGTTCCCATCACTGTCGTACTTCGTCGCTTTGGCAGCAAAGGACCGCCACGACTTGATTCGTGTGTCTACACGGTCGTAGGCAATACCCGCGTCGGAGACGCTATCTTCCAGCGCGAACCGAATATCGCTCTCCAACGTGGGATGACTGGCGACAAACGAATCGTACTCATTTTCCAGTCGGTTGAGGTCAGGCTTATTCATCGGCGGTGTTTCTAATCAGAAGGGCGGTGGGGAAATAATTTAACAGGCCGTCGACGGCGACGGTTCCAGACACCGTACGGCCGGTCAACACCTCCGTCCACGTGCCCTCGGGGACAGTCAGAGTGGTATCGCCCCAACCACCGCGTGCCATGAGCCGGAACGGTGTGCGTGTAGCGACGGCAATCACATCCACGCGGTCGGGGCGGGGGCCTCGACCCAGTCCAATGAGATTATCCTCTGCCTCGCCTTCCGCAAAAACAGCCTGGTAGTCGCTTCCCACGAAGTCGTTGGCGTAGTGGGAGCGGACGTGGAGCGCCGCTGCCACCACTACCTGCTTTGCCTCGTTGTAGCGATCGAGGAGATGTGCGTAGGGAACATCGTCGTCCCTGTGTGCCGACTCGTTAGCAACTACGTCACCGACGGTAAAGGAACTTTCCTCCTCACCGCGCAAAACCCGCAAAGTTTTCTCCAGCGAGGCACGACGGGCCTCGTAATCAACGAAGCGACGGTTGTCGGGGTCCACGAGAGAATCAACGAAATATTCCTCACCCTGGTAAATATCGGGAATTCCCGGAGCGATGAGCTGCAGGAGCTTGCGTCCCAAGCCGATGAGAGTGGCAGCGTGGGCGAGCGGTCCAACGAACTGCGTGATGCGCTCGGAAACCGGCCCGTGCAAGAGAGCCTTCACCCAGTGCAGGGTGCGCTCTTCAAACTCTGCATCTTGCTCTGTCCACGTCGTGTATAAACCAGCCTCTCGGATGGCCTTTGTCGTGTACGCCAGCATGCGCTTCTCATACTCGTCCGTAATGACTCCGTCCACGGGCCACGTCCCCAGGAGATTTTGCAGCAGGAAATGCCCCGTTGCACCGTCCGGTGGGGGAGTGATGGAGGTGATCTCGTCGACAACCTCCGAGAAGTCACCAGGGCAATCGGCGAGCTCAATGATACGGGCTCGCACATCCTCGCCGCGCTTCGTATCGTGCGTGGATAACGTGGTCATGGTCTTCGGCCACAGACGTGCGCGCTCCTGCTGGAGGAGGTGAAACTCCGCCGCGGATACTCCGAAGCGTCCAGGCGCACCACCGACTTCGTTGAGTGCAACAAGCCGTGAGGAGCGGTAGAAGGTCGTATCTTCTACGCCCTTCGCCATGACAGCACCACACACCTGCGCGAAACGGGTAAATGCCTCACCACCGGAGATCAGCGCGGCGACGATGAGATCAAGCGTGGCGCGCCGGGATGGGAAGCGGCGAGAAAGATCTGCTGCCACGGTAGCAGTGACGCGAGTCAGCGATACATAGTCTGCGCGGTAGACAGGCATGGAGGCAACCAGCTGTTCAATCGTGGAGATAAGCTGCGTCTCCGTGACTGCGGATCCTGCGGTGGAGAAGTTATCGCGCCGGATAGCGCGCGCCAAGCGACGCACTTCAGCGGCGAGCTCCGAATGGGCAACATCCTTCTTTAGCACGTACTCGGTCGAACTGATTGCCTGCTCATCCCACGTGGATCCCGTGTGTTTGAGAGCCAACATAGACAGTGTGTTTTCGGAACTTCGAGCCACGAAAACCCCATCGAGCTCGCGCAACGCGTCGTAGCCAGTGGTTCCGTCTACCTTCAGGCGGGGGTCGAGAGCCTCATCGACAGCGAGGATCTTCTCAATCACTAACCAGCGGTCAGGTCCGACAACCTCGCGGAGCCGAGAGAGGTAGCCAAAGGGATCCGTGAGACCATCTGGATGATCAACCCGGAGGCCGTCGATAAGATCCTCTGCGACGAGTTCGCGGATGACGCGGTGGGAGTGCTCGAAAACGAGAGGATCTTCCTGCTTCAACCCTGCAAGCGAGTTAACCGAGAAGAAGCGTCTGTAGCTGATCACCCCGTCTCGCCAGTACATGAGTTTGTATGCCTGTCTGTCGTGGACCTGCTCCGGTGTGTCCGCAGAATCTGGATCATAGGTTCCCTCGGCAATGGGGAACAACTGATCGTAATAGTTGAGAACCGGTTCGCCCTCATACTCGGTGATCGTCAGCTTGTCTTCATCGCCAGGGCGGCCGAGAATAGGGAGCCCGAGCTTGCCACCGGCACCGTTATCTTCGTGCCAGTCGATATCGAAGTACCCCTCGAAGTGCGAGTCCTTGCCTTTCTTGAGCACGTCCCACCACCACGGGTTCTGCTCCGCATGTGCAACACCGACGTGGTTGGGAACGACATCGATAATCAAGCCCAGCCCTTTTTCTCGGGCAGCCCGGGAGAGCGCGACAAACCCTTCCTTTCCGCCGAGCTCGGGGTTTATCTCGGTGGGATCGATGACATCGTATCCGTGATTGGATTCTGGCACGGCAGTAAGGATCGGGGACAGGAAGAGGTGGCTGACACCGAGGTCTTTCAGGTAATCGAGGATCTCGATGGCATTGTAGAAGTCAAACGAGCGCCCGTGCGGATCTGCCTTGGGGCCGCGTAACTGTAGTCGGTATGTAGCTGTGATTGGTGTGGAAACCATGGAATTGCGTCACCCTTTCTCACATGTATAGGTCACTATTCTAGTGGCCCACACATCACACCGGGTTAGTGAAAGCTCTTGATATTAAAAGATATTCTCTATCGTTTGAGGTGAGAGACTGCTAATTCGCGCTCTCGCCTCGGTTGTCGCGCGCGTGGACAGTGCTCGGCGCGAACGTTTGCGGGGCTTTTGCACACTGATCTCCTTCATCCACCCGTCTCGGATGGTAAACGACTTCTCGGATATCTGGGAGGACGAGGCCCGGAAGATGGCTGAAACAACGGGGCCCAGAGACGGCGCGGAAGATGCGGTTGTGACAATAAGGGAGCCTTCTGCAGGAGCGAAATAGATGAAAAAACGCCCGCCAAGTTCCCTTTCGCAGTAGGAAGCAAGGTGGTGCGCTGTTTCCGGGTGAGTTAGCCAGCTTGTTGCGTGTGTCTCGAATGTGCTGAGCAGAACCGCATCTGTACCCAAAGGCGCGTGAGGGAGTGGGATCGAACGAAAAGGTGAGCGCTCATCTGCGCGTGAACGGTGCAAGAGACGCCCTGTTGCGTACTGCCACACTACTGTGAGCGGAGTAAGTAGAGCGTGCTCGTCGCCTTCACATAGCGTTCGTGGCAACTCAATCCCTGCGTGGGCCGGTTGGGGGCCCTGATGGTTAGCGGCGGTGACAATTGGGTCGGTGCAAAAACCAACGTGGAACCCATTGGTGAGAGTCAACGTAGCCGGAATCGACGTAGCGTCACCTTCGTGGATAGGAGTCCGCGCCCAGTCCGAGGTTCGCAGCATGGGAAGCATCCTGCGTACGGATGTGGGGGAGAAGACCGTAGGAGTGGGTGATTCAGACGGTGAGGTGAGGAGTGCATTCACTGTGACAAGGCTCGTTTCCGCCCCGCGCGACGGCAGTTTTCGGGGCCTGCACCTACGTACACGAAAAGTGAAAGTAGGTGCAGGCCGACAGAGCAGTGATGTGTCGGGGCCTAAAGTGCATCACGTACTCCTCTTACTTAGACGTGGTGACGCACGGCAATGGTTCCCCTAAAATGGCGGTTCGTTCTCCTGCGCGATAGCATCGGCATCGATGCCGAGTACTATGAACAACTTTTCTTTAGACCAGATAGCGATATCTTGGCCTTGTTCCTTCAGCTCCTCGGCCCTTTTCTGCTTCGATGTTTTCTTCGTCCACGCGCCGACAGCGCAGATGGTGGTTTTCTTCGTTACGTTCTTGCCGATGGTAGCGCCTTGATCGGCAATTTTGGACCACAACGTCCCCTTATCCAGGGGCTCAAAGTCTCCCGTGAGCGTAACGTTTTGCCCGTACAACAAGCCGTCGGGGTTAGCTTCTGTATTCGGCTCCGGGATCTTCTCCGGAGTAGATACCGCCGACCACGGTACGCCCCCGCTGCGCCGAGAGGATGTGCGTTTGTATCTGCCGTTTCCTGCCGCCTCTCTGGCACGATCCGGGGAAGATGACCTGTCGTGGCGAATCTTCTGCACGGAGCGAATACGACCTTCGTTTCTTATCTTTCCCATCGTGAACCCCGTTGACGCGATGAATTCGGGGAATGAGCCAGTGAACCCGTCAATGCTTGCCAGTGAGGTGATGATCCGAGCACAAGCTTCAGCGTCATCTGCAGCGCAGTGGTGGTGTTCGAGGGCGATGCCCAGACCTCGGCACACATCGGGCAGGCGATTCGTGGCAAAGCCGAGATCGCGGGACCGGGAAAGCGCCAGGCTGCAGCCGAACTCGTTCGGTGCCGCAGCACAGTGCGATGCGTGGCAGGCGCGTGCGAGGGCTGTGAAATCAAATTGCGCATTGTGGGATACCATGGGGAGCTCTCCCGTGAACTCCTTCACCAGTTCGTACCGCTGGGCAAAACTCGGCTCCCCTTCGATGTCCTCCGGCCGGATGCCGTGAATCGCAATGTTCTCGTCGAGGAAATCCTCCATTCCCGGTGGTGGTGTGCAGCGCCAGGTTGCTTGCTCTTCTACCAGGCCATTGAGAACCTTGGTGACACCGATTTCGATAATCGACCCCCAGTCATCGTTGGCTGTCTCCACATCGATAGCGACAAAATCCAATCCGGGGATTGGGGTGGACTCGCCAACCGGATCATCGCCGACACGAACGCGCGCCAAGTCCGCGACGAATTGCTGCAGGGCTGCGGTTTGTGACCGCTGGAAACGGAGGGTGACGGAAGCACCGCTCGTGCGGGTGAGTGTCACCGAGCCGAGCGAATACGGGGTCGGCTCAATGGTTGCCACGTCAGTAATATCTGCGGCGGGGAGGGTGGTTTCCCCAGCATTTAGGCTCGTGAGGAGGGGAGAGTAGTAGATGTTAATGGTTCCATCCGCTATCGCCACCGTAGCTCCATGTGCAGTGAGCACTGTCCTTTGCCCCTTCTGTTGCCGTTGTGTGCGCGTCTCGCGCGCTGATTTATTCCCCTATTTTACCGCCCAGAGGAACATGCGTTTTTCTCGCTTCGAACAAGCATCGTGTACAGCAATGACCCCGACGGTTAACGAAATAACTGCATTTCACTAACAGTCGAGGTCATTGTAGGCCCTACGGTCATTGGCGGACTAATCGTTCAGGGCGGTGGTGAATGCTCTTTTTGCTCCCACTTAACCTTCGTAGCCCTTCACGGATCCGCCACCCTTCGGGGCACCGGACACCGGAGGATCGTTCTGCACGGCGACGATGGTGGAGCGGGCAGGAATCATGACCTTCTCACCAGCGGTCAGGATAACACCACTTTCTACATCGCCACGGGGCTCAGTCGTATCGATGAGAACCTTCCAGGAGGCACCGTAGGTGGCGACCGGAATCGTGAATTCTACGTCGGTATGTGCCGCGTTGAAGCACAAGAGGAAGGAGTCATCCTCCACCTTGTTGCCGCGGGCATCAGGTTCGGCGATCTCCTGGCCATTGAGGAATACCATGAGGGCTTTACCGAAATAGAAGTCCCAGTCCGCTTGGTCCATGAGTTTGCCGTCGGTGGCGAGCCATGCGATATCGCGGTGTGCGGACTCATCACCAAGGGGGCCACCCGCGAAGAACTGGCGACGCCGGAACACCGGGTGGTCCTTGCGCAGTTGGATGAGACGCTTCGTGAACTGGAACAGATCCTGGTTTTCCTCGTGCTTGGACCAGTCCAGCCAGGAGATCTCGTTGTCCTGGCAGTAAACGTTATTGTTGCCAAACTGCGTGCGACCTAGCTCGTCGCCGTGGCTGATCATCGGCGTGCCTTGGCTTACCAGGAGCGTGGTGAGGAAGTTGCGGCGCTGTTGTGCCCGGAGGGCGTTGATCTCTGGATCGTCTGTTGGTCCTTCGACACCGCAGTTCCAGCTCCGGTTGTGGCTCTCACCGTCGCGACCACCTTCGCCATTGGCTTCATTGTGTTTCTCGTTATAGGAGACGAGGTCGTTCAATGTGAAGCCATCGTGCGCAGTAACAAAGTTGATAGAGGCCGTAGGGCGACGGTTGTTGTTCGAGTACAGATCCGATGATCCCGTCAGGCGAGATGCAAACTCGCCGAGAGTCGCAGGCTCCCCGCGCCAAAAGTCGCGGACAGTATCGCGGTACTTGCCGTTCCATTCCGTCCACAGGGGCGGGAAATTTCCTACCTGGTAGCCGCCTTCGCCGACGTCCCAGGGTTCGGCGATGAGCTTCACTCGCGAGACGACGGGGTCCTGCTGGACGAGGTCGAAGAAGCTGGATAGCCGGTCAACGTCGTGGAGCTCACGTGCGAGAGTGGACGCGAGGTCGAAGCGGAAGCCGTCGACGTGCATTTCCGTCACCCAATAGCGGAGGCTATCCATGATGAGCTGCAGGGAATGGGGATGGCGGACGTTGAGGGAGTTTCCTGTGCCCGTGTAGTCCATGTAGTGCTGCGGATCGCCGTCGACAAGGCGGTAGTACGCGGCGTTGTCGATGCCTCTGAAGGCAATCGTCGGACCCATGTGGTTGCCCTCTGCCGTGTGGTTATACACCACGTCAAGGATGATCTCGATTCCTGCCTCGTGGTAGGCGCGAACCATTCCTTTGAACTCGCTTACCGCGTCACCGGGACGAGTAGAGGCAGAGTAATCCTGCTGTGGGGCGAAGAATCCGAGAGTGTTGTAGCCCCAATAGTTCCTCAAGCCCAGTTCGCGGAGGCGATCATCCTGGAAAAATTGGTGGATGGGCATGAGCTCGAGAGCGGTGATTCCCAGATTCTGGAGGTACTCAATAATTGCTGGGTGGGCTAGCCCTGCGTACGTTCCGCGGATGTTCTCTGGGATATCAGGGTGGGTCATCGTGAGACCCTTGACGTGGCCCTCGTAGATGACTGATTCGTTGTACGGAATCTTCGGGGCCTTGTCGTCTCCCCAGTCAAAAAACGGATTAACAACGACTGACTTCATCGTATGGCCGAGGGAGTCTTCCGTGTTGCGACCTTCCGGGCGATCGGGGTTCGTGATGTCGTAGGAGAACAGGGACGGGTCACCATCGTAATCGCCGTCGAATGCGCGGGAGTACGGGTCGACGAGCAACTTGTTTGGGTCGCAGCGGTGGCCGTTGGCGGGATCATAGGGTCCATGAACGCGGTAGCCGTAGCGTTGTCCCGGCTGGATACCCGGGAGGTAAGCGTGCCAAATGTTGGCATCAACCTCAGTAAGCTCGACCCGTGTCTCATTGTTTTCGCTGTCGAGCAAGCACAGTTCTACTTTGTCTGCAATGTCGCTGAACAGTGCGAAATTGGTGCCTGCGCCGTCGTATGTCGAACCGAGAGGGTACGACTGGCCGGGCCAGATTTCCATAGAAGGCTGATTTGCTTCACTCATAATGCGCCAGTTTATCGTCTATTTTTCGCAACTGTGAGTTGACAGCACGGACCAGAAAGCAACTATCGAGAGAAAGTTATGTTTGCCTTAAAAAACAGTGCACTACCTGTGGATTAGCTTGACGTGAGACAGGTAGCAGAAATTTGTACTCATTTCCTCGCGACGCTTCATGAAGTACCAGGTAGTCCACCATGTTGAACAATGTATGGAGGTATCCCTTTGGTTGTGATGAGTGCTTCGCTTCCGTGGGGTGGCCTCACTCACGCGCGTGGGCAATCCCGTAATCCATGTCAAGTGTGTGAATGGACACACCGCCGATTGTACGGATCCTGTAAACAAGATAATCCGGTTGTGTACGTCTAAATGAAGACAAAACTCACTGGTGCTCAACGCCCACTGGCGTTGGAAACTAACTGGTGCTGGAAACCCATTGGAGTGAGATAGGGCGCGAACGGAAGAATGGTGGTCGATGGGGGTGAAGCTAATGTGCGACGTAACTCATGTGGTGCGCATACCGGGCGGGATACTTAAAGGACTACGAGTGTGGTTTATATACGGCACCTTTCGTGGATCGCTCCAGCGTGCGACGGGGAAGCGGGCATGTTTCCCAATCCTTGCAGGAATTCGCGTGTAGAACCCGGAGTCCTGAATTGTCGCTGAGCTTAGCGATGCGGAAACGACCATCTCAGCGATCGAGCAGTGCGGTGCCAGAAGCGTCCGTGGAGGCTCAGTCTCAAAATCCCGTCCCGTTCACAGAGGGAGGAGATTGAGAGGTGGTAGTACTTTCTACGAGGCCGAAATTCCGCGGAGAATTGTCTCCAGCCCTTCTTCGAACAGTCGGTTCGCTTCGGTTTCCTCTTCTTCTTGCAGGTCGGCAATCTTTGCAGCGACGCGAGCAGCGCCCTTATCGTGGCTCTCCTTAGTGGCCTTTGCGTCGAGGGCTAGGAGCTGAAGCTGGAACTGCTCGTACTGGACATGACCAAGCGTGAAGCTCAAGAGGGTGGAGGCGGCGGTTTCGCTCAATGACTCGTCGGGCATCCGAATGAGGCGAATGAGATCCTCCCGGACTAGCCCTGAGTTGTTGGCCGCTGCGACGACCTCGCAGCCATCGCGGAACTGCAGCATTGCTCGCCGAAGTTCACGGAGCATATCCGCAGTGGTGTCTTGGTCGGTGTCAACGTAATCGATGATTGCATGTCCGATAAGGGCGATGAGCTCCTGCTTGTTTTTCACATGCCAGTAAATGGAACCCGGCGCAGAGTTAAGCTTGCCTGCGATCCTTCGGATAGTCATATCCGCTAGACCGTATGTATCCAGAATTTCCAGCCCGGCTGCAATAATTTTATCTCTGTCCAAGTGCACGTTAGGCAATTGTAGTGGAAACTGTTGTGTTGGGGCATGAGGGCGTGGAGAGATTTTCCACTCCCTCCACGTAGACGTTTGCAAAATGTCTTTAACCAGAGAATTTATTGCAAAAAGTTCCTCTATCTTGCCGGACTATTTCCCCCATTTTTCTGCCTCGCCCTCCCCTCCATCGCTATGATTTCGTTCTTTTATTTTTCGTTGTGAACTTTTCCCTCTACTGGGGGCAGGCTAGGCGGTCGTCGCGCAGCGCGGTCTGGGTGGCACCCCCATGCTCATCGTGCGCCTACCCTTCTTACACTTTGTAGTGCCTACCCATCTAGCGCCCGTATAACACATCTAGCACTTTTCGAGTTCGCCAGCTAATGGGGCAGGGAGAATACGAGACGGAGAAGGTTGGGATGTAGAGGCTGGCAAAAAGATGTCTGTGGCGTAAAGCTTGCCGGGGAGGGTGAGGGTTGCCTGCGGGGAATCCGTGAAGTCCCGTAAAAGCTCATTGGATCTGTAACAGCGGAAACAGTGCGGTGATAATGTAAGTGAAAGATTGGAAAGTCTGCTACCGTGCCATCTGGTAAGTGACCACGTCTGACCGTATGTAATCAAGCGGAACCGTTCGTTACCGCCCTGGTTCTAGGTTTTTTACGGATCTGAAGGCGATGCCGGGTAACTGGCAGCGTCCTTTCGCACGCCGTAACCGCGCGAATGTGGGGAAGACGGTGTATCTTGGACAAACACGGTGACACGACCATAAAGTTATAAGGAGACGAAAAACATCGTGAAAATTAGTGCAGGTTCGAAAAAGTTTATCGCCCTGGCAATGGCAGCCACCGTTGCTCTTAGCGCCTCTGCATGCAGCAAGGAAAACAAGGATAAGGCTGCAGATCAGGTGACGGAGACCAACGTGTCCACCCGCACGACGCAGGTGACCGCAGCGCCGGAGGAGACTTCGAGCTCCGCTGCGCCGTCTCCAACGACGAAATCTGAGGCTCCCGAAACTCTCGTAGAGGAGCAGGGTGCTCAACCTGAGATAGCGCCACTGCCGCAGGTTCCGGCTCCTGAGGTTCTCGCCCCCGTTGAGGGTGAACCTGCAAGTGCGGAGGACGCTCAGGCGATTGCGGACCTCGTCCAGTCTGTGACCTGGGCACCGACGCTGCGCGCCTTCATGGGCAACTTCCTTGAGAACACGTGTCAGCGAGTGATTGAGCAGGCCGGTGGCCAGGGTGCCGTTGACCTGTCTCAGGTTCCGGAGATCCCGCTTGAGCAGATCCCGCAGTACCAGGAGACCCGCTCCACCATTGATGCCGTCGAGGACATCACCGTCAACGGCAACGAGGCTTCCGCATGGGTGACGACGACATCGCAGGGTAACACCCAGTCCGGCACGATGAAGTTCCTACGCGAGGACGGCCGCTGGAAGATGTGTAACTAGAAGCTAAACTTGTAGGCCATGACTGCAACAATCATGGCCCCCGCACTAACCCCACGCAGGATTGTCGGTGATATGTCCGGCATCGTCGCCGTGAGCCTCGTCCTTTCGGGCATCCTCGGCGCTGCGTGGGGTTTCTTCTCACCAAAGGCCACTGTAGAGACTCTCGGGGATGGGACGTTTATACCGCCGGCGGATTACGGTGCCCACGATTTCCCCGTTTACGTTGCCTACCTCGTCATTGTCACCCTGGGTGGCGTGGCGATCGGCGCGGCAATGAGTCGGGTAAGCATGAAGGTGAGTGGCCAGCTTGTCGCTGTTGTTGTGGCTCTCGTTGCGGCACTGACTGTTGTGGCGGCGGGGCACTCAGTTGCGTACCTGCTTACCGATAGCGAAGGGCTGATGGGGCCGGAGGGGTCGGTGGTGACGGTGCGCAGCGCCGTCGAGGTCGGTGCTGCATTCCTGTGGGCTCCGCTTGCTGCAGCGATAACGTGGCTGTACGGTGCGTACACGGCCAGCACCCGCGCCGAATAAAAGTCTTACATGTAAGAAACATTGTTTTGACGTGGTGAAACGAGGATAATAGGCGGTTACACCCTTTTATCTCACGGTAAGGAGTCACCATGTCCACCACACCGTCTACAGCGGCCCCAGCTGCGGCATCGACAATGTTACGCACGATCGATATCTCCGCTCATTCCTACTCAGACCGAGAGTTGAGGCGGATCGTCCCCCGTAGCCACCAGTCTGTAGATAGCATGCTGGACACGGTGCGACCGATCGTCGAGAAGCTGAAAGAAGAGGGAGCGAGCGCGGCGCTGGCCTACAGCGAAAAATTCGACGGCATCCGACCGCCACACCTCCGCGTGCCCACAGAGGTGTGTGACGAGGCCGCCGCAGCACTTGATCCCGAATTGAAGAAGGCCCTCACCACGGCTATTACGCGCGTGCGGGCCGTCCACGAGGCGCAGAAACCGGCGGATGTCGAGGTCACGCTTGCCCCCGGTGCCACCGTGACACAAAAATTCATCCCCATTTCACGCGTCGGGTTGTATGTTCCTGGCGGTAACGCCGTGTATCCCTCCTCGGTGATCATGAACGTTGTTCCCGCCCAGGCAGCCGGTGTGACCTCCCTCGTTGTCGCCTCCCCGCCGCAGAAAGACAACGGGGGCTACCCGCACCCCACGGTGCTCGCTGTCTGTTCCCTCCTGGGGGTGGACGAAGTGTGGGCCGTCGGTGGCGCCCAAGCCATCGGTCTGCTGGCCTATGGTGACGAGGGCTACGAGCCCGTCGATTTGATTACCGGCCCCGGCAACATTTTCGTCACCGCAGCCAAGCGACTCGTGCGCACCGTCGTCGGCATCGATGCGGAGGCAGGCCCAACCGAGATTGCGATCCTCGCCGATTCCACGGCTGATCCCACTCACGTTGCCTACGACCTCATTTCGCAGGCGGAACACGATGTTCTGGCCTCCTCGGTGCTCATCACCGATTCGGCGGAGCTCGCACGCGCCGTCGACGCAAAGGTTGCCGAACTCTACACCGTTACCCTCAACGCAGACCGGGTCGCTCAGGCACTCACCGGCGAGCAGTCCGCCATCGTCCTCACCTCCGGGCTTGACCAGTCGGTCGCCGTTGCCAACGCCTACGCCGCCGAGCACCTCGAGGTTCACACCCGCGACGCGGCGGCTGTTGCTGCTCGCATCACCAACGCCGGTGCTATCTTCGTCGGTCCGCACGCCCCGGTTCCCCTGGGGGACTACGCCGCAGGCTCGAATCACGTTCTGCCCACGTCCGGGTCTGCTCGCTACAGCTCTGGCTTGTCGACGCTCACCTTCCTCAAGCACGTCGACATCATCGACTACGACGCCGCAGCACTCGAGGAGATCGCCGACGATGTCATCCGCCTGTCCCAAGAAGAACGCCTGCCCGCCCACGGCGAGGCCATCACCGCACGGAGGACCAAATGATTGAGCTCCCCATCCGCGAGGACCTAAAAGGCAAAAGCCCGTACGGTGCCCCGCAGTTGAACACGCCTGTCCGCCTCAACACCAATGAGAACCCCTATCCACCAAGCGACGACCTCGCCCGCGAGATAGGGGAGGAGGCCGCCCGTCTAGCCGTCACCCTTAACCGCTACCCAGATCGTGATGCCGTTCAGCTGCGTACAGACCTCGCGGCCTACGCATCCCGCGCCACCGGCGTGCCCGTCACCCACGACAACGTATGGGCCGCCAACGGCTCCAACGAGGTGTTACAGCAGCTCCTCTTAGCCTTCGGTGGCCCGGGGCGCACAGCGATGGGCTTTACGCCCAGCTATTCCATGCACCCGCTGCTCGCCGCCGGCACGTTCACCGAGTTCATCTCCGTGCCGCGCGACGACGCTTTCGCCATCGACGAGGATGCCGCCCTCGCGGCCATCGCAGAGCACCAGCCGGACATCGTCTTCGTCACCACTCCGAACAACCCGACGGGCAACTCCACCCCGCTCGCCACGATCCGCGCCATCGTTGAGGCGGCACCAGGAATCGTCATCGTCGACGAAGCCTACGCCGAGTTCTCCACCGCGCCGTCGGCTGCGGTTCTTATTGGGGAGTTCCCGGGAAAGCTCGTCGTGAGCCGCACTATGAGCAAAGCCTTCGACTTCGCCGGTGGGCGACTCGGCTATTTCATCGCCCACCCGGCGTTTATCGATGCCGTCATGCTCGTCCGCCTGCCGTACCACCTGTCCACCCTCACCCAGGCGGCAGCCCGCGTGGCGCTGGCGCACGCGGAGGAAACGCTGGCAAGCGTCGACAAGCTCAAAAAAGATCGGGATGCGCTCGCCGACGATCTGACAAAGCTCGGCTACCGCGTCATCGACTCCGATGCCAACTTCCTCATGATCTCCCACCCGAACGCCGCCTGGCAGGACTTCCTCGACGAGGGCGTACTCATCCGCGACAACGGCATTGACGGCTACCTCCGCGTCACCATCGGCACACCAGAGGAAAATTCGAGGTTTCTCGCCGTCGCCACTAAGGTAAGTGCACATGCCTGACATGTCCTTCTCCACGCGCGAGCGGCCCGACAACGCCGCCGCTAAAGACCGCATCGCCCGCGTCGAACGAGCAACCAAGGAAACGACCATCGCCGTCGAAATAAACCTCGACGGCTCCGGCAAGAGCGACATCCAAACTGGCGTCCCCTTCTTCGATCACATGCTCCAAGCATTCGCCAACCACTCGCTCATCGATGTCAGCATCCACGCCTCCGGCGACACCGAGATCGACTGCCACCACACCGTCGAAGACACCGCCATCGTCCTCGGCCAAGCCATCAACGATGCACTCGGCGACAAACGCGGCATAACCCGCTTCGGCTCCGCCTCCGTGCCCATGGATGAAACGCTCTGCGAAGCCGTCGTCGACCTGTCCGGCCGCCCCTACTTCGTCATGCGCGGCGAACCCGACAACATCCTCACCTCCATCATCGGCGGACACTACGCGACAGTCATCAACCAGCACTTCTTCGAAACACTGTCCTACCACGCCCGCATCAACCTCCACCTCATCTGCCACCACGGCCGCGACCCCCACCACATCACCGAAGCCGAATTCAAAGCCGTCGCCCGCGCCATCCGCGCCGCCGCCACCAAGGACCCCCGCCAAGCCGGCGTGCCGTCCACCAAGGGAGCGCTGTAGCCCGTGGGACACTGGTTCGTCTACCTCATGTTCCTCATCGCCGGCCTCCTCGTCGGCGGTGCCTGGTCCATGTACAAAAACGGCTCCCTCAAGGGAACCATCGTGGTGGGGATTTTGGCGGCGGGGGCGCTGGCGCTTGCCCTCATGAGCTACAGCACCGCCCAATAACAACTTTTCCACAGCCGTCTTGACGAAACGACCTGCGAAAACTACGCGACGGTGGCCGGGGTTTTCCGGGCGAGGAAAAGTTATCCACAGAATCGTCGCGTACCCGTGCCATGGGTCGTGTGTGCACGTACCGTGTGCACCATGACAGCTTTAACGGACTACGCACGCCTCACGCGCGGACTCGATCTCCTGCGCGACGTGTACGAGATCGACCGCCGACACCCCAACTCGGTCGAGCTCGTCTCCGCTGCTGCCCACGTTTTCGAAAGCACCGCCTCCGCCTGGCTCACCGCCGCCCGCTCCTGGTTCGGCTCCGGCAACGACGATGCCCTCGCCGAGGCTGAGAGCCTCCCACTAGATACACTTATCGCCATTTCCCGCGCCATCTACAAAGCCGCCCCCGAGCTGCGCGAGGAACTTCGGACCGAGCTCGCCCGCAGTGCCCACGGGAAAACACCCGAAGCTGTGAGGGCACACGCCAAGCAGAAGCTGAAGGAAACCGTCACCGCCAAGGTCACCAACACCATGACCATCTCCCACGAGGCGGATGTTATGGGCATGAAGCACGCCCACCTCCGCCTCCGGGAAGCTCAGATGAACGAGCTTCAGGCCCGCGCGCTGGCGGTCACCTCTCTCAACCGCAACGAGCCGGTCGCCGTCCGGCTTGCCGACGGACTCCTCAAGCTCTTATCCGGTACCTCACCCGACTACAGTGACCACTTCAATCGGTCCCTCACCCCGGCCATCATGCTCACCATCGATGACTCCACCTACGTCGGCGACGGCAAGTTCGCCACCACCGACGGACAAATCATCGATGCCAAGGACTTTTGCGACTACACCCTCGCCCCCTACGGGTTTGTCTGCATCTACGACTCCACCGGCCACATCGGTGTCGAATACGAACTGCGCAACGAGCGCTTCGCCTCCGGCCACCTTCGCAACGCCGTCACCCTAGACCAAATCTTCTGCGCCCACCCCGGCTGCCACGAACTCGCCCAATACGGGCAGTTCCACCACACCATCGCCGTTGCCGATGGTGGCGTGGCCACCTCCGACACCATCATCCCCTTATGCAAGCCACACAACGCGCAAAACGACGACCATAAGGAACGAAACAAGAACGGCTGGCACGGCCGCAACCCAATAACAGGAGAAGCCGGCTACAACCCGCCTGGTAGCGAGGAGTGGTTCTACAACGGGCACCCATCCACCGCGTACAGCGGTAGGGCCATCCACCTGAGACATCGAAAGATGCGGGAGGACAAGCGTCGAAAAGCGAAGAGAAAGCGGAGACGAGCAACACCGTACACGCGTAGGCGAGGACGACGCTGGCTGTAATCGCAGCGCATGCCATACCCCTCCGGGGACGGAGGGGCTATTGGCATGCCCTAAATGGCCATTATCCGGTTTGAGTGCTTGAATGTGGTGGAGGATTGAAACTGAAGACAGAAAGGCGTGATACATGTCCAATAAGAAGGACGAGATTTCAAGTGTCTGGGAAGCGCCTGGATTCATAGCAGCCCTCATCGCCATCGCCAGCGCCTTCGGCGGGTGGGCCATGCTCTTGCCCGTGGTGCCCTATGCCGTACTTCGCGACGGCGGATCTGCCTCCCTCGCCGGCGCAACAACCGGCGTATTCATGGGGTTCACCGTCTGTACCCAGATGATCACGCCAAAACTCACAAGGCGATTCGGTTATTCCCCCGTCCTCGTATGCGCCGCCTTTTTGCTCGGCATCCCCGCCCTTGGCCATATCGCCAGCGTGAAAGCGATCCCCGTGCTCACAGTCAGCGCCATCCGCGGCATCGGATTCGGTGCGCTGTGCGTAGCGGAGTCGGCTCTCATTGCCGAGCTCGTTCCCGTTCGCTTTTTGGGGAAGGCTACCGCGCTTCTGGGCGTCTCGGTGGGACTGTCCCAGTGCATCCTCCTTCCCGCAGGTCTCACCGTTTCCGAGGCTGTGGGAACCACGCCGGTGTACATTTTCACCGCAGTCGTTTCCTTGATGTCGGCGCTCATGTGCCTGCGCATTCCGCGGTTGAAGCCACAAGCTGCTCCACGCAATAAGTCCCGTTTCACTGAAGACAGCCGATACTTGGCACCGACGTGGAAACTCGTGCTAGTTCCAGCTCTGTGCATCTGCACTGCGGCAATTGCTTACGGCGCAATCTCGTCTTTCCTTCCCAACGCCGTGAAAGAATCGATGCCGGCCCATGGTGCTCTTATTGGGGGTGCGCTTCTCGCCGCCGTCGGCTTCGCCCAAATGATATCCCGCTACTTCGCAGGCGTCGTCGCCGATAAGAGGGGAGTCCCCGGTGCGACGATGATTCCGGCTCAGATCCTGGTTCTTATTGGGGTGGTTTTGCTTGCCGTCACCCTCACCGGCGCCCTGGCCTGGCCGTGGCTTTTCGTCTGCGTGCTGGTGTATGGCCTGGGGTACGGCGCGATCCAGAATGAGTCGATGTTGGACATGTTTACGCGGTTGCCGCGTTCGAAGTTGTCGGAGGCGAGTGCGTTGTGGAATATGTCGTTTGATTCTGGCACGGGGCTGGGGAGCCTCTTATTGGGGTTTGTTGTCGCGTCCTCTGGGTACGTGGGTGCATTTTCGACGGCGGCGGTGATTGTCGCTGTGGCACTTTCGTTGAAGATTGGGGATACGATTATGGGTAATCATCGGATTGTGGAGTATGACAATACGGCTGTGCGGATGCGTCAGTTGGCGCGTTTGGGTAAGCGTGTGGCTGGTCGTGCTCCGGTGTTTTCTCGTCGTCGGAAGAAGTAGGTGCGTGATGGTGCGGCCATCGGTTGCGATTGTTGATTACGGTGCGGGCAATTTGTTTTCGGCCGCGCGCGCTTTGGAGGAGGTGGGTGCGTCTGTTTCGGTGACGGATCGTCCCAGCTTGTCGACGGATGGCGTGCTCATTCCCGGCGTTGGTGCCTTCGCGTCCGCGATGGAGGGACTGCGGTCTGTGTCTGCGGCGCGGATGGTGGAGGAGCGTCTGGCCGGTGGGCGTTCGGTGTTGGGGATCTGCTTGGGGTTGCAGGTGATGTTTGATAGTGGCGTGGAAAATGACGTGACGACGCGTGGTCTGGTCCAGTGGCCGGGCACGGTGGAGTCGTTGGGGGTGACGCCACTGCCACATATGGGGTGGAACACGGTGGAACGTGATGCGTCGTCGCGGATGTTCGCGGGTATCTCCCCCAATGAGAGGTTTTACTTTGTGCACTCCTACGGCGTGTTGGAGGACAACTTCGATCGGACCCCGCCGTTTTCTGCACCTCTTATTGGGTGGACGGAGCACGCGGGCCGTCGGTTCATCTCCGCAGTGGAGGATGGCCCCCTGTGGGCGACGCAGTTTCACCCGGAGAAGTCTGGTCGTGCGGGGTTGCGTTTGTTGTCTAATTGGGTCGATTCGCTGTAGTAGGATCGGTTGTTATGCTGACGCTTTTTCCTGCTGTTGATATTCGTGGTGGTAAGGCTGTTCGTCTGTTTCAGGGCAATGCCGGGAGCGAGACGGTGTATGGTTCGCCACTGGAGGTGGCGGAGGCTCTTAGCGGGGCGGGGTGGCTCCACGTTGTCGATCTGGATGCGGCTTTTGGGGAGGGGGATAATCGCGCAGCCGTGCGGGATATCGTCGATCGTCTGGGTGTGAAGGTGGATCTTTCCGGTGGGCTGCGGGATACCGCTGCTGTTGAGGCTGCGTTTGCTGCTGGTGCGTCGCGTGTGAGTGTCGGCACAGCTGCGGTGTCTGATCCTGCGTGGGTGGGGGAGCTTGTTCGTCGGTTTGGTGACCAGGTTGCGGTTGATTTGGCCTGCCAGCTTGTCGACGATCAGTGGCGGGTGTCCACTCATGGGTGGGTGTCGGATGGTGGAGACCTGTGGGAAGTCCTGGAGGCGCTCGACTCTCAGGGGTGCCGGCGCTTCGTGGTTACCGATGTGTCTAAAGATGGCGCAATGACAGGCCCCAATGTGGAACTGCTGCGGGAGGTGGTTGCCGCCACGGATGCGACAGTGACAGCCTCCGGCGGTGTATCCACGCTTGCTGATTTGGAGAGCCTTGCCCGCTATGAGGACGAGGGGATCGATGGCGTGATTGTAGGAAAGGCTCTGGTAGAGGGAGCCTTCACTGTTGAAGACGCACTGCGAGCGCTCGAGAAATAAGTACCGCTATGGAGGTGCAGCGACTTGCTGATACGGCTGAGCAGCTCATCGTCAGCCAGTGGGATGACTTTATGGACGGTTACGGCAGGGCGACGGCACGCAGAAAACGCGATGGTTCGCCGGTAACGGACACAGACGAGAACATTGAATCTCGGCTGCATACGCTCTTGGAAAAAGAGACGGGAATCGCTGCGGTGGGGGAAGAGACCATCGGTTGTGTGAGCAGCAGGGGGGAAGAGGTTGCCCGCTTGCACGATGCTGTGGAGGGGCTTTGCTATTGGGTGGTGGATCCCATTGACGGCACGTCGAACTATCTGCGTGGTAATCCCTCGTGTGCGATACTCGGAGTTTTGATCTCCAATGAGAGGCCTCTTATTGGGGTGACCAGCTTACCCGCGTTTGAGACGACGATCACCAGTATTGTCGGCGAGGGTCTCACAGTCACTGTGCGAGGCGAACGTCGCTGCTTTCCGATGAGAAAATGGGGTGCAGACGACGGTGGTGAGGAATTAGTTGAGGCCTTGGTGCCAGATTTTTTGGCCGACACGCGCCGCATCGTTTCGGGTCTTATTGAGCGTCCGCAGCCGCGGTTGCGTATTTCTGGATGCGTCGGTGCCAATCTGGGGCTTGTCGCAGCGGCGGGTGTGGGTACGACGGTATCCATGAGCCCGCATGTGTGGGACAACGGGGCCGGGGTGTGCCACCTCCTCGCGCGTGGTGCGTACGTGACAGACTTGCGAGGAAACCCGTGGTCGATCGGCTCGGATGGGGTTATTGGGGGAGTGGAAGAAACAGTGAAGCAGCTGAGTGCGTCTTTGCGAAGGATTGGAAGGTAGCAATGAGTGTCGGTGTGAGAGTTATTCCGTGTCTCGATGTAAAAGACGGCCGTGTGGTGAAGGGGGTTAATTTTGCGGGCCTGCGTGATGCTGGAGACCCGGTTGAACTCGCCGCCAGGTACTTCCAAGAGGGGGCGGATGAGCTGACTTTTCTGGACGTGTCTGCGACGGTGCAGGGCCGGGAGACGATGCGCGATGTTGTCCGGAAAGTTGCGGGCTCCGTCTTCATCCCGCTCACCGTCGGTGGGGGTGTGCGCAGCGTGGGCGATTGCGCGGAATTGCTTCGATGTGGGGCGGACAAGGTGAGCATCAATTCGGCTGCCGTTGCTGATCCGGGGTTAATCAATCAACTGGCTGAGCGGTTCGGTCGGCAGTGCGTTGTGTTGAGCCTCGATGCGCGTCGGACGGGAGAAGGAAACTTCGAGATCACCACCCACGGAGGCACCCGCGGGACCGGAATCGATGCAATTGGCTGGGCCCGGGATGCGGAGCGACGTGGCGCAGGTGAAATCCTCGTCAACTCGATGGATGCTGATGGCACGAAAGAAGGTTTTGACCTGGAATTGTTGCGTCTCATCAGAGAAGCTGTGTCTGTCCCTATTATCGCCTCCGGCGGTGCGGGAAAGGCCGATCACTTCCCGCCTGCGGTGGAAACTGGTGCGGATGCGGTGCTTGCTGCCAGCATTTTCCATTACGGGGATGTATCCATTGGGGCGGTGAAGAGGGCGCTGACCCGAGCAGGCTATGCCACTCGTCCAATAAGAACTCTGCCGGAAGCGGTCGCTGCGAAGGTGCAGTTCAACGCGGATGGTCTCGTGCCTGCGGTTGTCCAGGCTGATAGCGGTGAGGTGCTCATGCTCGCGTGGATGGATGATGTGGCGCTTGCTGCGACGATTGAGACCCGCCGGGCGACGTACTGGTCGCGTTCGCGGAGTGAATACTGGGTGAAGGGCGAAACCAGCGGCCACATTCAGGAAGTGGAGGGTGTGTGGCTGGACTGCGACGGAGACACCGTCCTTCTCCGTGTGAAGCAGACAGGGGCCGCGTGTCACACAGGTATGAGGACGTGCTTTGACGCTTTTCCTGTCGCGCTACAGTAAAAGACCATGAATACCCGTTACGTCTGCCCCGCTGTCTTCGGACTTTCCGGTCTTGCCTCTTGGCTACTTGCGCGACTGCCGTGGATGCACGCGACAGTGAATGACGATAAGGCCGGAGATTCCGTTGAGGTGTTGAGCGGAGCCGCATGGGCGACGGAGCTGCAGATCGCCTCGTTTGCGCTGATCGCGTTTCTCCTCGTCGCCTTAGTTACCAAGTCCGCTGGTCGCCGCGTGACGGGGGTACTGGCGGCGCTGGCTGGTGCCGTGCTGGCGTATTCTCCGATCATGCTTCTCACTGCTGGTGCAGACAGCGACCGGGTGTGGAATATCCTCGCCACAGGTGCCGTGTCTGCTAAAGCCACGGACCCTGTGCGAATCAGCCAATGGGCGGAGATCACAGGTGTCGATGTATCAGCAATTGGGCCTGGATGCACGGTTGTTGCAGCAGCAGCTGCGATTGCAGCGGGTGTCATCCTGGCGATGCGTCCCGGTAAGGACACGAAAAAAGCGGACATGCTGGAAGCGACGGGTACACGGAGGCAGCAGCTGGAAAGCGACATTGAGGCGGCGCCTGATTCGGAGCGCGTCATGTGGGATGCTCTGGACGAAGGAATTGATTTAACAGGTAGAGACGAAGACCGGGGGTAGTCAACAGATATCGGTGGATTTCGTGCCGACTACCTCAGCGGGCTAATATTCTCGGCATGGCCACAGTTTTTGAGGAGCAGCACTACACGCGGTTACGCGTGCGGGCGGAGTGATGCATGATGGCCACCTTATTCGACAATATCCTTGAGGGCGTTATTGCTGATGTGGCTGCCCGCGAAGAGGTTGTGCCCTTCAAAGAGATCAAGCGTCTTTCGCGCAATGTTCCTCCTGCCCGCGATGTCCTTTCCGTACTACAAAAACCAGGTTGTTGCGTGATCGCGGAGATCAAACGCGCGGATCCGGTGACCAACCATGTTATGCCTGTAGCGGATCCTGCAGCTCTTGCTCGCTTGTGTGAGGAGTCGGGAGCATGCATCATTGGGTGCCAAACGGAGGGAAGACGTTTTAACGGCAGCCTCGAGGATGTGCGCACGGTAAAAGAGAACGTCTCCGCACCGGTGTGGTGTAAATCTTTCATCGTCGACCCGTACCAGGTGCACGAGGCGAGATACTACGGTGCAGATCTCGTTGCTCTCCAAGTTGCTGCCCTCGAACAGGATCGCCTCGTGGCTTTGCTCGACCGGGTTCACTCATTAGGCATGGAAGCAATCGTCGAGGTGGCTTCGGAGGAAGAAGCCGACCGCGGTGTTACCGCCGGCGCCCGCATCATCGGCGTGGACGCTCGTGACATGCGTACGCGGACAATCGATCGGGGGCGTTTCCCGCTTATTGCACCCGGGTTGCCCAGTTCGGTGGTGAAAGTGGCGTTATCAGGGGTGTCCACGCCTGTGGATCTGATGCGCTACGCGGGTGCGGGTGCCGACGCCGTTGTTGTGGGTGAGGCACTGTCGCGTTCGACTACACCGGATAGACTGTGCCGGTCGCTTGTGGCAGCCGGTATGCACCCGGCGTGCCCCTCAGCCCGTTAGGGTACATTGTTGTGGGTAGTAATCTCACAAGTGAAAGGTGCCTGCGTGTCCGAAACTATCCTTGCCACCATTCCCTCTCCACCCCAAGGGGTGTGGTTTATCGGCCCGCTTCCGATTAGGGCGTACGCGCTGTGCATCATCACGGGTGTCGTTGTTGCGCTGTGGTTGTCAACGAAGCGCTACGTTGCCCGGGGTGGCGATGCTGATGTGGTGATGGACGCAGCCGTAGTCGCTGTGCCGGCAGGTCTTATTGGGGGGCGCTTGTACCACGTTGCCACCGACTACGATTCTTACTTCTGTTCCACCTGTAACCCGGTGGAGGCCCTATACGTGTGGCAGGGGGGATTGGGCATCATGGGTGCCGTGATCCTTGGTGTTCTGGCCGTGTGGGTGATGATGCGCAGCAAAGGACTGCCAATTGCGCCACTGGCTGATGCTGTCGCGCCGGGACTCGTCTTGGCGCAGGCGATTGGTCGCTTCGGGAATTATTTCAACCAGGAGTTGTATGGTCGCCCGACGGATGTTCCGTGGGGTTTGGAGATTTACTATCGCGTTAACGAGGCCGGGGAGTTTGCCCCCGTGACCGGCCATTCGACCGGAGAAATCATGAGTGTCGTGCATCCGACGTTTTTGTATGAGGCGCTGTGGAATGTGGCGGTTTGTGTCTTTCTCATCTGGGCGGACAAGAAGTTCCAGATGGGGCGTGGTCGTGTGTTTGGTTTGTACGTCGCGTCGTATATGCTGGGTCGCTTCATGGTGGAACTCATGCGTGATGACGCGGCGACGATGGTCTGGGGTCTGCGGATCAACACCATTACCTCGACCGTATTTTTCCTGCTTGCCGTGTTGTTCCTGGTGGTGAGGAAGGGGCGAAGAGAAACACCTGCAGAGGTTGATCCGCGACCCTTAAAAGCAAACTAATACGTCGTTTTGTCCGTTTATGTTTGTTTATGTGGATTTTTTTCCTACGGTCTGACCTGCACGAATAGTGGGAGAGGTGGAAAAGTGACCGGTTTCATGTGGCCATTTTGTCATTTTTGACCTACCCTTTAGGCGTGCAAAGAAGAACTAAGATCGTGTGTACGCTCGGTCCCGCTGTTGCTTCCAAGGAAGGCATCAAGGGACTTGTTGAAGCTGGTATGAACGTCGCCAGGCTGAACTTCTCCCATGGCGATTACGAAGATCATGTAAAGAACTACAACTGGACCCGTGAGGCCGGTGACGAGACGGGCAAAGCTGTTGGCGTCCTCGCCGACCTCCAAGGCCCGAAGATTCGTCTCGGTCGCTTTATTGACGGTGCAACGGTGTGGAATGATGGCGAGATCGTCACCATCACTGTCGATGACGTGCAAGGCACGCACGACCGCGTGTCCACCACGTACAAGGGCCTGGCCAAGGACGCGAAGCCCGGCGACCGTCTGCTTGTCGACGACGGCAAAGTCGCCCTCGTCTGCAAGGAGGTCAAGGGCAACGATGTCGTGTGCGAGGTCGTCGAAGGTGGCCCCGTCTCCAACAACAAGGGTGTGTCCCTTCCTGGCATGAACATTTCTGTTCCTGCCCTGAGCGAGAAGGACATTCGCGACCTGCGTTTCGCCCTGAAACTCGGTGTTGACTTCATTGCTCTGTCGTTCGTGCGTTCCCCCGCCGATGTGGATCTCGTCCACAAGGTCATGGATGAGGAAGGCCGCCGCGTTCCGGTTATCGCAAAACTGGAAAAGCCCGAGGCCATTGATGCGCTCGAGTCCATTATTCTGGCGTTTGATGCCGTTATGATCGCCCGTGGCGACCTCGGCGTGGAGGTGCCTCTGGAGGAGGTGCCGCTCGTCCAGAAGCGCGCCATCCAGATCGCCCGCGAGAACGCTAAGCCCGTCATCGTGGCTACGCAGATGCTCGACTCCATGATTGAAAACTCCCGTCCGACTCGCGCCGAGGCCTCTGACGTGGCCAACGCCGTTCTCGACGGCGCGGATGCAGTCATGCTTTCCGGCGAGACTTCCGTCGGTGCTCACCCGCAGCTGACCGTTCAGACCATGGCGCGTATCGTGCGCTCCGCGGAGCTCGACGGCGTTGTTCCGCCGCTCAGCCACATCCCGCGCACGAAGCGTGGCGTTATCAGCTACTCCGCTCGCGATATCGCTGAGCGCCTCAACGCCAAGGCCCTCGTTGCCTTCACCACCTCTGGTGATACGGCCAAGCGCGTTGCTCGCCTGCACTCGCACCTGCCGCTTTTGGTCTTCACCCCGCACCCGGAGGTGCGCAGCCAGCTGGCTCTCACCTGGGGCTGCGAGACATTCCTCTGCCCGGAGGTCGAAACCACCGACGAGATGCTGGGTGAGGTGAACAAGGCCCTCCTGGCTATGGAAGAGTACAAGCGCGACGACATGATGGTTGTCGTCGCTGGTACCCCGCCCGGAGTGTCCGGTAACACGAACATGATTCACGTTCACCTGCTTGGCGAGACTCCGAGCACCAAGTAGAAAAATTCCCCCACAGCGGACGCTGCGGGGGAATATTTTATCTCGCTAGATACGCTAGCGGTGCGAGAGCCGCAGCTTTCCACGCAGCGGTGAGCGTTGGCTCTGGATCCGGCAGAAACGTGGACTGGTGGTTACTCGGAGCCGCAGCCGGGTCCGCGTCCCACACTGCCCGCGGGGTCATGCCGAGCGTCCAGTAGACGTACGGAGCATCGAAGTGGCGGGGGATTTCGCTGAAATCGTCGGAGGCGGTCCATGGGGTGGCATCGACGGAATCCTCCCCGAAGGCCTCGTCAAAGACGGGGCGGATGGTGTTAAACACCTCGGGGGAGTTGTCGGTGAGCTCGCCGTGGGCGGAGTATACGATCTCCGGCTCTGCAGGGCAGGCGGAGGCTTCGCATTCGGCCTTTACCACGCGCTCAATGGAACGGTAGCAGCGGTCGCGGACAACCTCGTCGTAGAAACGGGTGTTGAGGACAAGCTCGGCTTTCTCCGGCACGATATTGTTCCGCGTGCCGGCACGGAGCTTGCCCACGGTGATCACCGCAAAATCTCCTGGGTACACCTCGCGGCCGACGATCGATTGCAGTCGCAGAATGATGTGCGCGGCGATGATCGTCGGATCCACACCCAGGTGAGGCATGGAGCCGTGCGAGCTGCGACCGTGGATGGTGATGGTCAGCGTGTCGCAGGCGGCTGCGGCGGGCCCCGGCATTGTGTACACAGTGCCCGCCGGACCGGGAAGAATGTGCTGGCCGAAGCACACATCCGGGCGGGGGACGTGGGAGGACAGGCCGTCCTCGATCATCATCGATGCGCCACGGGTGATTTCCTCCGCCGGCTGGAACAGGGCGATGAACGTGCCAGACCAGCGCTCGCGAGAAGCGTCGATAAGCTTGCATGCCCCGAGGAGGGCGGTGACGTGGACATCGTGCCCACAGGCGTGCATGACCCCTTCGTTCTCCGACGCATATGGTGCGCCCGTCTCTTCCGGAACGGGGAGGCCGTCGAAGTCGGCTCGCATGAGCGCTGTCGGACCGTCTCCGTTACGGAACACGGCGACGAGTCCGTGCCCACCTATACCCGTGGAGACCTCGCAGTCGAACTTCGAGAGGACATCCGCGATGTAGGCGGCTGTGTGCTCCTCTTCGAGCGACAGCTCGGGGTGGCGGTGGAGCCACTCGTAGTGCTGCCACAACCACTCGTAGGCGGGTGCAGCGGGAGAAGTGAGAAGTTCAGCAATAGATGCAGGTGACATGAATTCCTATTTCAGGGTGGGGTTGTACTTAAGGCTGTTGCGTTCCAGGCCGCACTCCATCGCGATGCGGATGTTCTTGTTGATGATGCCTTCGTCGCGCAGGCGGTAAAACTCCGGTACCATCCGGTCACGCACGTCCCAGGGAGAGCGGGTGTTGATGTAGATCTTCGTGCCACCCTCGAATCCGGCGAGGGTGGATACGCGCCACTTGATCATGACGCGCCACGGCATGGCAACGTCGAGGTCGATCGGCTGGTGGTACCACTCCTCGTTGCACGGAACGTCGGGCCCGGTTGCCGCGTGGCAGGCATGGATGAGGTCGCTCATGTCGTTGACTTCCTCGGCGGTGTGCTCCCACGGAAAGCACGAAGCAGACTTGGAGTAGATCTCGAGGGTGGGGTAGCGGTGGCCGAAACCAGCGAAGCATACAGCGTGATCGTTTTCGGCGATGATGAGGTTGCGGTATCCCGCGTAGTCCACTGCCCACTCGTTGTACATGTTCGGATTGGAACGCAGGGTGGCGATCTCCTGGTCGGCCTGCACACCGCGATCATCGACGGCGACGAGTTGCTTGTGGAGGTGATCGAAGGACGCGCCGGCGGGCTTCAACCAGTTCTGGAAGGCGACCACGTAGTGCGCGTAGCGGTTGCGCTGGTAGAGGTCGTGGATGCCGTCGATGGTGAACTGCGTAAAAGCACGGTGCTCGTCTTCCGTCAGGGTGCCAGAGGAGGCGAGCTGGTTGTCGTGGGTGGCATCGTCGGTGAAGTGGCGCCTAGCGATGATGACATCGTGACCACCACCGAAGTAGCCCTGCGCGCGACGCACGAGCTCTTCTTCCGGCTGGTTCGGATCTTGGCCCGCAGCCTTCAGGCGGGTACGGACGATGTTCAGAACATGCTCCTTGCCGGCCGGCTCGGACATGTAGCGTTCCATTCGCTCGTGGAGATCGGGATCCATGGTGAACCCGTAGTTCTTTTCCCAGTAGTCATAGGTGACGATCTCGAACAGGTTGGGTACGCGGCGGAACTCGGGGGTCGTATCGTGCAGCTGGCTGTGCTGGAGACCGCGGAGGATCTCCCAGCCGTTGTCGGTGCGCACCATGCGGGATTTTTCCGGTGGGGTGGCATCGAGGTTCCCAGAACAGAAAGCGCAACTGTTCGTGTGCGCATCTGCTCCGAGCGGGAGCGGGTTAGTGGCGGGGGTAGTAAGGGGGCGGTTGCCGCGGCCGGGAACCGTCCAGACCTCGGTGCCGGAGAACGGATTGACCTGTTTTATCGTGCCATCGGCCATGGTTTGGATCGGATGGGGACGCGAATGAATAGGAGACATGCTCCCCATACTAATTGGCTACAGTTAGGTTCATGGCGACCATCACCTTCGACGTGTACATCCCCGCGGAGAAAACCCGCGAACTCCGCTCGGCGTTTCTGCGCACAGCGCGCGATCTGCCTGGCGTGGCGGATACGCGGGTGAGTGTCAATATCCTTCCCGATCCTGAACTTCCCGCAGAGGTTGTTGACCAGTTGGTAGCCACGTATCGGCCGTCGGAGACGGCCGACGAAAAGGTCGAGGACCAACCCGGAGTGACGCGGTTTGTCATCTCCGCGCCGGATTTCACGGGCTCGGTCAACCAGCTGGCGATGCGCCTGTCTCGGATACTTACACCGGCGGTGAATCTGCCGCCGGATCGGGTGCTCTTGGAAAACGAGCTCGATTTCGAGGTTCCCGCTATTTACCCGTGGATCGTTCAGGCAGAGCGTTAGACACCCACTCTGCCAGGGCTGGTGCCGTCCACTCCCGTTCACCGGCCCCCGTCAGCTCGATAACGTCGGTGTCTCCGCTGGCCACACGTACAGCGCGGGTGAGGGCGGTCGGCTTGTCAGCCGGTGTAGCTGTGATGATCAGCTCCGCATCCGCAGCTGAGCTACGCAGCTGCTGATACGGCTCGGACATCGTCAGGGGATTAAAAACGAGCACCTTTCCTGTGCCCGCGAGGCTCACCAGGTACTGCAATGCGAGGGGAACCCCACCGCCGCTGCCGCTTGTTGCGGTGGGCTCCACACCTGTCAGCTCAGTAAGCTTCTCGACGCTCGGTTGGTGCAGCTCGTCCACCCCGCATACCTCCGGCGCATACACAATCCACGTCACGCCGAGTACCCCGGTATTCAGGCTGTTTAGGTCGATACTTCCCAGCTCGGCGAGGGCATGAGCCCCGGGGCTCAGCCGCCGGCCAGTGGCAGTTTGCAGCTGCGCTCCGAGCGCGGTGAGGATTCCCGCGCCAAGATCGTGGGCACCCGATCCTCCCGTGGATAAGACGATGGTGGTCGCCCTGCGAGCGACGGCATCGGCAATGAGAACACCGGTGCCGTACGAGTCGCCGTCGGCTGGATCGCACCCGGGGACCTTCCCGGAGGCGGCGGCCATATCGATGAAGGCGGTCGTGATCTCCTGGTTGAACGTATATGTTGCCTCGGTGAGTCGACCAGTTACCGTCGTCGTTGGTAGGGTGATGCGTTCGCCTGCGAAGTGGGAGGATGTGCCCAGGTAGGCGTCGATAAGCGGGAAAGCTGTACCACCGACTACGGGGGCGATGGCAGCGGCGGCCTCTGCGGGGCTCAACGGGGGAAAACGGTCAGGGGAAACGATGATCATAAAAATAAGCGTAGCCGACGCGAAAATACAGTACGCGCGTACTTGCTGGTGTTAATATATGCACAACGTTACGAACGGGCGATACGGTGCATCGCCTGCACTAACGAAAGGTGTGATAAATGCAACATTAGAGTAGCTTGCATATATGCACTCAAGAGTTGGAAAATTGTAACGTTTTTAGAAAACACGCGACCTAGAAGGGCCTCCCACATGAGTAATGTCGACGAGAAAATCGCCAACTACTACGACCAGATTAAGAAGCGCAACCCTGGTGAGACCGAATTCCACCAGGCAGTCGAGGAAGTCTTGGGGTCGCTTAAGTTTGTGCTGGAAAAGGACCCCAGCTACGCCGACAACGCCCTCATCGAGCGGCTTGTCGAGCCAGAACGCCAGATCATGTTCCGCGTCCCGTGGATCGATGACCGCAGCCAGGTGCAAGTCAACCGTGGCTTCCGCGTCCAGTTCAACTCCGCCCTTGGCCCGTACAAGGGCGGTTTGCGTTTTCACCCGTCTGTCAACCTCGGCATCATCAAATTCCTGGGGTTCGAGCAGATCTTTAAAAACTCGCTGACCGGCCTGCCTATCGGTGGCGGCAAGGGTGGCTCCGACTTCGACCCCAAGGGCAAGTCCGATGGCGAGGTCATGCGCTTCTGTCAGTCCTTTATGACGGAGCTCTTCCGCCACATCGGTGAGTACACCGACGTGCCCGCCGGTGACATCGGTGTCGGTGGCCGTGAAATCGGCTACCTCTTTGGCCAGTACAAGCGACTGACCCGTCGCAACGAGGCCGGCGTGCTCACCGGCAAGGGGCTGACCTGGGGTGGCTCCCTCGTCCGCACCGAGGCCACCGGCTACGGTCTCGTCTACTTCACCGAGGAGATGTTGGGAGCCCACAATGCTTCCTTCGACGGCGCAAAGGTCATCGTCTCCGGCTCCGGCAACGTCGCCATCTACGCCATCGAAAAGGCCCAGGAACTCGGTGCCACCGTCATCGGCTTCTCTGACTCTTCCGGCTGGGTCGAGTGCCCGAACGGTGTCGACCTCGAACTCCTCAAAGATGTCAAGGAAGTCCGTCGTGGCCGCGTCGCCGATTATGTCGAGGAAGCAGACGGTGCCACCCTCCACACCGACGGCACGATCTGGTCCCTGCCCGCCGACATCGCCCTGCCGTGCGCAACCCAGAACGAGATTACCGGTGCCCACGCCCGTCTCCTCGTCGAAAACGGCGTGAAGTTCGTCTGCGAGGGTGCCAACATGCCCTCCACCAACGAGGCCATCGAGATCTACCAGTCAAACGGCATCAATTACGCTCCTGGTAAGGCCTCCAACGCCGGCGGTGTGGCCACCTCCGCGCTGGAAATGCAGCAAAACGCCGGCCGCGACCACTGGACCTTCGAGGACACGGATGCCCGCCTCAAGCGGATCATGAAGAACATCTTCCGCACGTCCTCCGAAACTGCCGCCAACTTCGGCCACGAGGGTAACTACGTCCTCGGCGCGAATATTGCCGGATTCAAGAAGGTCGCCGATGCCATGATCGCTCACGGCGTGGTCTAAAGATCACCCTTTTCGCGCCCCGTGCACATCGTGGCCGCCCCGTTCGCAATGAACGGGGCGATTATTTTTGCTCTTCTTGGGGTGTTAACCCGGTACACGCCGATTCAACCGGTAACCTGGGGTCATGTTCAAAGTATTTGACTCGCTGGACAAGCTCGTTGACACCGTTGACCGCGCCTACGGCGTACCCATGACCGCAAACTGCATGGTTCCCCGCGCCGAGATGCAGCAGTGGCTCGACGATCTCCGCGACGCTATACCGCATGAAATGGACGAAGCTCAAGATGTCCTCGACGAATCCGATCGGATTATTCACGACGCCGAGGAAAAGGCCTACCAACTAGAAACCCAGTCGGCCGCCGAAGCCGACCGCATCCTCGAGGAGGCCAAGGCAGAGGCAGATCGCCTTGTGCGTGACGCAGAGGAGAAAGCCAAGCGCACCCTCGACGACGCTTACCAAGAGGCCGATGAAGTGACCGAGCGGGCGCAGCGGGATGCCGATTCCACCATTAGTCGCGCCCACCAAGAGGCGGACACGTTGTCTACGCAGGCCAAGGAAGCCTACCAGCGCAGCGTCGATGATGGCCTGGCTGAGCAAGCACGTCTCGTCTCCGAGGCAGAGGTCGTGCGTGTGGCCAAGGAAGAAGCCCACCGCGTCGTGGACGAGGCGCACACCGAGTCCAACCGCCTGCGCCGCGAGTGTGACGACTTTGTCGATAGCAAGCTCGCCGATTTCGAGGCATCCCTGGAGTCCACGTTGCGCTCCGTATCCCGCGACCGTTCCGCGCTCCGCCGTGGGGCGGGAGCCTCCGGCGCGTCGAGTCGTCTCGACCGTTAAGGTGGATACGTTATGGGAAATCCACTACGAATAGACTGCACACGCTTCGTCCGCGGTGTCACCGAGCCGGAACATGTAACGCAGACTGGCGGTAGCCCGCAGCGCATCGGGCTGGAGATGATGGCCATCGAGGAAGGAGACGACATCACCCTCGATGTCGACCTGCTCCCGCTTGGCGAGGGGATCCACGTCCACGGATCTGTGACGGGCACAGCGAAGGCTCAGTGCTCCCGGTGTCTCACCGAGCATGCCGTCGGGGTCAGCATCGATATCGACCAGATCTTTGCGCTTACCGATTCCTTCATCACCACCCACGATGATGGGGCTGAAGAAGATGACGAAGAAGACGACATCCCCCGCGTAGAAAACAACATCATGGACCTCGCACAGGTGGTCATCGACGAGGCAGGAACCTCCTTCCCGTTTAACCCTACCTGCGATAGTTTGACGGGCTCGCCATGCCCGGAGGAAGCGGAGGTCCCCGAATCACAAGACCCGGACGAGCTCATCGACCCGCGCTGGGCCGGACTGGAGAAGTTTAAATGAGCAAAAAGAAGCGCCTCACCGGTGAAGCAGCACTAGAAGAGGCCTTCGCCGCTGTCGACCACGCCCCGCTGTTGGAAAAGCTGGGAACAGCTGTTTCTCCAGAACTACTCCGACTGGCGCTCACACACCGCTCGTTTGCCAACGAGAATGGCGGTCTGCCCAATAACGAGCGCCTCGAATTCCTCGGCGACTCGGTGCTCGGCTGCTCCGTGGCATGGAAACTGTTCGAAACGTATCCATCCTCGCCAGAATCCGTCATCTCCAAGATGCGTGCCCGCATCGTTTCCCGCTTCGGCCTGGCAGATATTGCCCGCGAGATTGGTCTTGGTAAGTATATTCTGCTCGGTCGCGGCGAAATTCTTACCGACGGCCGCGAAAAGGACTCCATCCTCGCGGACACCACCGAGGCTCTCTTCGGCGCGATCTTCCTCGAGCACGGATTCGAGACGGCCCGGCACACCATCCTGACGCTTTTCCACGAGAAGATCGTTCATGCCTCCTCCGATTCCATCCACACGGATTGGAAGACCCTCCTGCAGGAGCGCGCCGCCGAGCGCAAGCTCCCCATGCCCGAGTACGAGGCGAGCTTCACCGGTCCAGACCACGACCGTTTCTTCACCGCAACTGCCATCATTGATGGGAAAGTTGTTGGTACCGGCCAGGGCCACAACAAGAAGGCGGCTGAGCAGCTTGCCGCCAAGCAGGCGGTCACGGTGTTGAGGGAACAAAACATTGCCCGAACTTCCTGAGGTCGAGGTCGTTCGTCGGGGGCTCGACCGGCTCTTGGTAGGGCACCGATTCGTATCGGTTTCCGTCCTCCACCCCCGCGCCGCCCGCAGTACGGAGGCCCTCGCCCCGCGCCTTGCGGGGCGCGAAATTTGTGGCACGGGAAGACGAGGAAAGTTCCTGTGGCTCGTCCTGGACGGCGCGGAAGCGCTCGTCATCCACCTGCGCATGAGTGGTCAGATGCGGATCACTCAGACGGCGCGGCCGGTCTCCCCGCACACGCGTATCGTCGCCGAACTCGACGGTCTGACCGTCCAGTTTGTGGATCAGCGCACCTTCGGCTCCTGGTCTCTTTCTGAGCTTGTCGACGGCCTCCCCGTCACCCTTGCCCACATCGCCCCCGACCTCCTCGACGCATCGCTGGACATACGAGGCGTCGCAAAGCACCTAAAGCGCGGGCGCGGAGAGCTGAAACCCGCCCTCCTCAACCAGGGAATCGTCAGTGGCATCGGCAACATCTACGCCGATGAGATGCTGTGGCGTGCCCGCCTTCACCCGCGCCAAACCCGCAGCCACGTGAGCCCCCACCGGCTCACAGAACTCCTGCTCGCCGGGCAAGATGTGATGCGCGACGCGCTCGCCCAAGGCGGCACCTCCTTCGACGAGCTCTACGTCAACGTCAATGGAGAGTCGGGATATTTCGACCGGTCACTCAACGCCTACGGTAAGGCAGGACTGCCGTGCGACCGCTGCGGTACCGAGATGGTGAAGGAAAAGATCGGCGGGCGCGGATCGACCTACTGCCCCCACTGCCAGCGCCGCTACTAGGCGGCGGGCTTCTCCACCCGGTGGGCAACAAAGACGATGAAGACGAGCATCACCGCGGTGCCTACCAAGAGTGCCGTCACGAGCCCCGTCCAACCGAAGTCCTCGTAAACGAAGCCGAGTGACGACCCCAGGATAGACGAGCCCATGTAGTAGCTGAACACATAGCTAGACGACGCCTCCGCGCGCCCCTTGTCCGCCACGAGCCCCACCGTCGCCGACGCCGTCGAGTGAATGGCGAAAAAGGAAGCCGTGAACACCACAAGCCCCGCGATCATGAGGGGGAGGGAGGCGGAGTAGGTGGCCACCAGCCCGAGGGCGGAAAGGATCCCTCCTCCTACCAAGACCCGCCCCGGTCCCACCTTCGAGCTGAGCTTGCCCGCCTGCGTCGAGGACCACGTTCCGGACAGATAGAGGATGAAGAGGAAGCCGATGAGCGCCGGTGGGAAGCCGAATTCTTCGGTGAGGTGGTAGCCCACGAAGTTGTACATGGTGACGAACAGGCCCAGCGCCAAGAAGGGGATGGCAAACAGTGCGACAAGAAGTGGCCTGCGCCAGTGGCGCACAATCGCCCGGAATTCGCCAGCAAACGTCAATGAGCGGGCAACGAAGCGACGCTGTCTTGGTAAAGCGATGAGCGCAACGATGGCTAGCCCCACCGACACGACGGCATTCACCGCCAGAGCCCAGCGCCACCCGTAGGCATTGGATACAAACGCGGGAATGAGCCTGCCCGATAATCCGCCGATGGAGTCGGAGGCGATGTACCAGCCCATGACGACGGGTACGGCGGAGGCATCGATTTCTTCGGAAATCCAGGCCATAGCGACGGCGGGAACACCGGAGATCGCCAAGCCTTGCACGCCGCGCAGCGCGATGAGGGAGCCGATCGAGGGCGTGAAGGGGAGGCCGAGGGCAATGATGGTGGCGACGAGCAGAGAAATGGATAGGACGCGCCCGCGACCGTAGCGCTCGGAGAGGATGGAGACGGGGATGACCCCGAGGGCGATGGCGCCGGTTGTGGCGGAGACGGTGAGGGCGGAGGTGGAGGGTGAGGACTGGAAAGCGTCGGAAAGCTGGGGGAGGAGAGCTTGGGTACAGTACATGGCGTTGAACGCCGCAAACCCTACCAAGACCATTGCCAGAATTGCTCTGTTGAATCCTTTATCGCCGCGAGTGAGTCCTCTTACCATGCGGTCTATGCTTCTCCGCCCGCCGGTAGAATGCAACCCATGACTGACGCACAGCTTCTCGCTTTTGTTCACGGGCACGTCCAGGGCGTGGGCTTTCGGTGGTGGGTGAAGTCTCAGGCGCTTGCCCTCGGATTGAGGGGGGAGGCTCGCAATAAGTGGGATGGTCGCGTTGAGGTTGTCGCCGAGGGGGACCGCGCAGCGTGTGAGGAGCTCCTCGAACGCTTGCGTGAGCAACCATCCGCTTTTCGACGCCCCGGCCACGTCACCGTCGTTGTCGAGCAATGGAAAAAACCCCGCGGATTCGCGGGGTTCAAGGAGGTCTAACGGCTATTCCACCGTCACCGACTTGGCGAGGTTACGCGGCTGGTCAATGTCCAGCCCCTTTGCACCCGCCAGGGCGCAGGCGAAGATCTGCAGCGGCACCGTCGCCAGGAGGGGCTGCATAAGTGTTGCGCACTGCGGAATCCAGATGACGTGGTCGGCGTGCTCGACAACGGCCTCGTCGCCTTCCTCGGCGATTACCGTCGTGATGGCGCCACGGGCCTTAATCTCCTGAATATTGGACACTACCTTCGCGTGGAGCTCATTCCTACCACGAGGACTCGGCACGATGACGAAGACCGGCTGGCCGGGTTCGACAAGCGCGATCGGGCCGTGCTTCAGCTCGCCGGCAGCAAAACCCTCGGCGTGGATGTAGGCGATTTCCTTGAGCTTGAGGGCTCCCTCGAGCGCGACGGGGAACCCCACATGCCTACCAAGAAAGAGAACGCTCGTGGAATTGGACAGATCACGGCCGAGCTTTTTGATTTCCTCTTCCTTGTCAATGACCTGCTGCACCTTCTCCGGCATCTCCGTCAACGAGTTGAGAATGTCGCTGATCTCGTCGGCGTACATGTTGCCACGCAGCTGAGCCAGGTAGAGGCCCAAGAGATAAGCGGCCGTAATCTGGGCGAGGAACGCCTTCGTCGAGGCGACGGCGACCTCCGGGCCGGCATGCGTGTACAGGTTCGCGTCGGCCTCGCGGGGAATCGAGGAGCCGTTGGTGTTGCAGATGGCAATAACCTTGGCGCCCTGCTCCTTCGCGTGGCGCACGGCCATGAGCGTGTCCATCGTTTCGCCCGACTGGCTGAGCGCAACCACGAGGGTCTTTTCGTTGACAATCGGATCCCGGTAACGGAACTCGTGCGCCAACTCCACTTCGGTGGGGATGCGGCACCAGTGCTCGATGGCGTAGCGCGCCACCTGCCCGGCATAGCTTGCCGTACCACAAGCAATCACAACAATCTTGTCGACGCTGCGGAGCACCGACTCGTCAATGTTCAGCTCGTCGAGTTGAATGTGTCCATTCTCATCCAGGCGTCCCATGAGGGTGTCACGAACAGCGGCGGGCTGGTCGTGAATTTCTTTGTCCATGAAGGAGTCGAAGCCGCCCTTTTCTGCGGCTGCAGCATCCCACTGCACCTCGAAGGGCTTGCCCTCGGCAGGAGCCCCCTCGAAGTCGGTGATCTCGTAGTCGTCAGCCGTGATGGTGACGATCTGGTCGTTGCCCATCTCCACGCAATGCTTGGTGTGGTCGATGAAGGCGGTGACATCCGAGCCAAGGAAGTTCTCGCCGTCGCCAAGCCCAATTACCAAGGGTGAGTTGCGACGAGCGGCGACGATCCGATCTGGGTGCTCGGCGTGGATAGCCAGGAGAGTGAAAGCCCCCTCCAAACGGGCGACAGCGAGCTGCATGGCCTTAGTAAGGTCACCGGCGGCTTCCGTGTTGTAGTAATGGGCGATCAGGTTCGCCGCGACCTCGGTGTCCGTGTCGGAGTAGAAGTGCACGCCGGTGGCGATGAGCTCGCGCTTGAGCTCCGCGAAGTTCTCGATAATGCCGTTGTGCACTACGGCGAGACGACTGTTATCTACGACGTGCGGGTGGGCATTGTTGTCGGTTGGGCCACCGTGGGTTGCCCAACGCGTGTGCCCAATACCAATAGGCGCTGTTGGTAGGGGTGAGGCATCGAGTGCCTTTTCCAATTCGCTAACCTTGCCTGCCTTCTTTCGGTAGGCGATAACATCGTTTGAAATAACGGCGACGCCGGCGGAGTCGTATCCACGGTATTCGAGGCGACGGAGGCCTTCGAGGCACACGTGGAGGGCGTCGTTGACTAGCTGTTCGTTTTCGGGGTTACCGACGTATCCAACAATTCCACACATATGCGAAAGAGTACACGGTGATGTTGGGGGAGCGCAGCACTGCTCGCCCCACAGGCATGCCTGTGGGCGAGCAGGGTTTTATTCGCTGTTGTCGTCGCCGTCTGCGCAGCGGTCATCATCGGTGCAGTTGCTGTCGCGCCTGTCGTCATCGCGGCCGTCGTCGCGGTGCCCGGCGCGTTTTTCCTCGTCGAGGATCGTGCCGACGATGTCTCTGCCGGTGTAACCCCGGCATGGGCTGTCGTGGTAGCGGGGCGGCCCACCGTCGGGCGGGACGTAGCGCGGGTCGCCGTTGACGGGATCGCGTTCGTGACGGCCGTGTTTGGGTTTTGTGGGGTCGTCGTCGTTTTGTCCGTTGTGGTATTTGCAGGCTATGAGGATGTTTTCTGCGGTCGTTTCGCCGCCAGAAGCCCAGGATTTGTCGTGGTGGGCTTGGCTGTACGTGCCGATGCGGTAGCAGCCGGGGTGGGTGCAGAAGATCTGGTCGCAGGCGATACCGGTGCGGAGCGCGCCGTCGGCGAACCGTTGGTTCTTGAGTGGGAGGGTGCAGGAGAGTTTTTTGTTCCCGTCGTACATGACGGCGAAGCCGTAGGGCTCGAGTCGGCAGTTGGCGAGTTCTTCGGCATCGAGGATATCGCCGTCGGTGGTGGCGAACTTGCCGTCGCCGATGTAGGTGGAGTCCGGGATAGGAAGTATGAACGCTGGTGCTAGTCGTCGGTTCCAGAGCCTTGTCGACGTCGTTCCGCACACCCCATCCTCGTAGTCTTGAACGATGCGGTTGAGGCCTTGCGCCCAGCGGAAGGATTCCGGTAGGTCGCTCGGCGCGGTGGAAGCCTCGGCGATCAGCCCGATGAAGCGGTCCATCTTAAGGGCTTCCAGCTTAATATGCGCGTGCTTCATGCCGCAGGCATCGGCGACGGCGGAGACGGTGACCGAGTCGCTTACCTTGCGGGTTTTCACCACCCGGTGGGTGTCGGAGATCTTGGCCTTCAGCTCTTTCCACGTGTGACCTTCGCAGGCGTATGCGAGGAGCATGTCGCGTGTGGTCTCTTTGTCTTCGGCGGCTGTGAGTTCGACCGCCTTGGCGATGAGGATGAGTTGCTGAACGGAGATCGCTTTCGTTTTGCCTTCGGGGTCCTCGTAGGGCACCCAGGTGCGGGCCGCAGCAACGAGCTCTTTGGCAAAGTGCTGCGAAAAGCCAAATTCCTCGGTGAGTTTTTCCACGCGTAATGCCGCCGTATTCGCGAGGGTTGCTACCTCCGCGAATATGGCGGTGCCGTGGAGCGAGTCTGCGAGACTCCCGAGGATTGCTGTCATGGCACTCACGGTATGTCTAAAGATCGGCCGGTGCAGATAAACACCCAAAGTTATCCACAAGTCAAAATATGTGACCGTATTTTCACGACGCTGGGCGCGCTTCCTGTGGATAACTAACGTCGGCTAGAGTACGTGACGTGTATTTGAAATCCCTGACGCTCAAAGGCTTTAAGTCGTTCGCCTCCGCAACGACGATGAAATTTGAGCCAGGGATCTGCGCGGTGGTGGGGCCGAACGGTTCTGGTAAGTCTAATGTCGTCGACGCCCTCGCCTGGGTCATGGGCGAACAGGGCGCCAAACAACTACGTGGCGGCAAAATGGAGGACGTGATTTTTGCGGGGGCCGGGTCTCGTAAACCATTGGGCCGCGCCGAGGTGACGTTGACCATCAATAACGACGACGGGGCGCTTCCGATTGAGTATTCGGAGGTGTCGATCACGCGGCGCATGTTCCGCGATGGCGCGAGTGAATATGAAATCAATGGGTCGAAGGCGCGGCTCATGGATATTCAGGAGCTGCTGAGCGACTCTGGTATTGGCCGCGAGATGCACGTCATCGTGGGCCAGGGCAAGATTACGGAGATTTTGGAGTCGCGCCCGGAGGATCGGCGCGCCTATATAGAAGAGGCCGCGGGCGTGTTGAAGCATAAGCGGAGGAAGGAAAAGGCGCAGCGGAAGTTGACAGGGATGCAGGCGAATCTGGATCGCCTGACGGATTTGACGGATGAGCTGAAGCGCCAGTTGAAGCCCCTGGCGCGGCAGGCGGATGCGGCGCGCCGGGCGCAGACGGTGCAGTCTGAGGTGCGTGAGCTGCGGGGGCTGATTGCGGGCTACGAGCTGACGAGGCTGTGGGCGGCCAATGAGGCGTCGGAAAGCGCGAAGGCGGCGGCGAGTGTGGAGCTTGCGGCTGCCAACGCGGGGGTGAGCGAGGCGGAGGACGATCACCGTCTGGCTGAGGAGTCGCTGGCGAAGCAGCAGCCGGAGGCGACGGCGGCGAACCAAGTGTGGTTTGAGCTGTCTGCGTTGAAGGAGAAGGTGGACGCGACGGTGCGCATCGCGACGGATCGGGCGTCGCGGAGCGAGGTGGAGCCCTACCAGGGGCCCGATCCGCAGGAAACGCTGCACCAGGCGGAGGATGCACAAGCGCAGGTGGAGGCTTTAGAGGATGCCTCCGATGTGGCGGCGGAGCGCCTGGAGACGATCCTTGACCAGGTGGAAGATGCGCGGGAGGCAGCGCACGCTGCTGATGAGGAGCATATGCGCCGCGTGCGGGCGATTGCGGACCGGCGCGAGGGGATCGTGCGGTTGGTTACCGGGGAGGAGCAGGCACGTGCGGAGGTGACTCGTGCGGAGGCGCGGGTGGCCGAGGCGTCTTCTAATTGTGCGGAGTCCCGCGAGGCCGCGCGGGCGGCCGATGCTGAGGCGACGCGGGCTTCCGAGGACGTGTCTGCGCATGAAAATGCTCGCGGTCCTCTGGAAGAGACGCGCGTGCGGGCGGTTGCTGAGTCCGGTGCTGCGGAGTCGCGCCTCAAGCAGTTGCGGGATGAGGAGCGCGCAGCGGAGCAGAAGGTTGCCTCGTTGACATCCCGGATCGAGACGCTCGAGTCGACGCGGGCGGCGGGGGAGACGGAGGCTGATCTTCCGCCGCTTGCGGATTTATTGACGGTGACTCCTGGTATGGAGAAGGCCGTTGCGGCGGCCCTTGGTCGTTTTTCGGATGCCGTTGTCGGCGAGCCCGGCGCGCACACCGGTGAGGATTGGTCGCGCACGGTTGTTGTGGATGAGACGGTCGGCGCGCCGTGGCACGTGGAAACGGAGGTGCTGCCGGCGGGTGCCCAATGGTTGACCGACCATGTCCAGGCCCCCCAAGCGGTGCGGCGCGTGTTGGCCGATACGGTCTTGGTAAGGGATACGGGCGAGGCGTTTGCTGTTGTGGTGGCGGATCCGCGCCTGCGGGCTGTTACGCCCGAGGGTCTTGTCGTGGGCGAAGGCTGGGCCGAGGTGGGTGAGGGTACCCGCAGCTCACTGGAGGTTTCTGGGCTTATCGACGCTGCTTCTTCCGCCCTTGCCACCGCCCGCGCGAGCTTGGAGGAAATGTCGGGAACCGTATCTGGTGCCGAGGAGGCCGCTGAGCAGGCGCGTGTGGAGGCGGCGCAGGCGACGGCGGCGATGCGCGAGTTCCAAGCAGAGCATGCTGCGCTGGTGCGCGAAGCGGAAGCGGCGGTGAAGCGCGCTGCGGACCGTAAGCGGATGCACGAGGCGAACGTCGACAAGCTCACCGCTGCGGAGAAGGCGCTGGAGAAGGCGAAGACGGAGGCGGCTGATGCTGCCGACCGCTTGGCGCGTGTGGAGGATACCGAGACCGAGGAGGAGGTGTCCACCGAGGAACGTGACCGCGCAGCGGAGCGGCTGTCGCATATGCAGGCGATGGAGATGGAAGCCAAGATGGCTGCCCGCCAGGCGGCAGATGAGGTCGAGCGAGCCACGCAGCGTGCCGAGGGCCTGCGCAGGAAGGCCGCAGCGGATGCGGAGGCGCAGAAGCGCTACCGAGAGCAGCAGGAAAAGCGTCTGCGGGTGATCGAAAAGGCGCAACTCGTGCGCGACAATGCGGTGCGCGTGGCTACACGGGTTGCTGATGCCCTCGATCGCGCCCACGACGAGCGTGAACGGACCCGCGCCGTCGTAGCCGAGGCGGATGCCACCGTCAAGAAGCTAGCGGTCGCGGTCCACGATGCCAGGCAGCGGCGCTCCCGGGCCCAGGAGGCTTACCATGAGGCGGAGATGGCCGCTGCCCAGGCGGCGGTGCGACTCGAGGAGGCGGAAAGACGAGCCACGGGCGAGACGGGAGTCGCCGCAACGGAGCTGCGGAAGCAGTTTGAGCAACCGGAGGACTTTTCCATCACCGAATACCGCAAGCGTTTGAAGAGCGCCGAGAAAGCACTCGCTGCACTGGGCAAGGTTAACCCGCTGGCGCTGGAGGAGTACGCGGCGCTGGAGGAGCGCTATTCGTTCCTGTCTACGCAGCTTGATGATGTCATCCGTGCCCGTGAGGACCTGCATTCTGTCATTGAGGAAGTAGATGAGAAGATCCTCACCCTGTTCACGGACGCGTGGCACGATGTTGAGGGGGAGTTCCCTGAGGTGTTTGCGACGTTGTTCCCCGGTGGCGAGGGGCGGTTGAAGCTCACGGACCCGGACGACATGTTGACAACGGGAATTGAGGTGGAGGCGCGCCCGCCGGGAAAGAAGGTCAAGCGTTTGAGCCTTCTTTCCGGTGGGGAAAAGACGCTGACGGCACTGGCGATGCTTGTTGCGATTTTCAAGGCGCGGCCGAGCCCGTTCTACGTCATGGATGAGGTGGAGGCAGCCCTCGATGATGTGAACCTTCGTCGTCTCATTGCGCTGTTTGAGAAGCTGCGGGCAACGAGTCAGCTCATTGTCATCACGCACCAGAAGCCGACGATGGATGTGGCTAACGTCCTCTATGGTGTGACGATGCACGGCGACGGCGTCACCCGCGTCATCAGCCAGCGGCTGCACCCCGCAGGGGAGTAGCAACATACCTCGTCTCCGATTCGTCGTGGCTCATCATCCGCGTGGCATCCATGGGACGTGAAGGTACCGACCGCGCATGAGTCCAGCTGCTGGCAGAACCGGGACTGAGCAACCGACTGCGCCGGGACCGAGCAACCAGAAAGTGCGGATTTCCATTTACTTTGCTGGTGCTGACTAATACACTTGGGCTGAGGAGGATCGAGCTGTGAAAATTCGTGCCCTACTGGTCTCTGTTAGCTGTGGACTCGCACTCGTTGCGCCACCTGTGACACCGAACGCTGCACTCTCAGGTGGGGTGATACCGGTGGCGCATGCGGCGGGATTCAGCGGACTTAAAGATATCGCTCTTTCCCCTGGTGGCGCCGTCATTTACTCTTTGCCTGAAGAAGTAACCTCGCTAACAGTGACAACAGGCAGTGACCTCGCATCCTTGAGCCAGACCCAAAAAGGCAACTGGCGGTTGCAGCTCTCGCCCACGACCCGCCCCGGAACCTACACGCTGGGGATCAGGGCAAAGATAGGCGACACTGTTTCCGATAGCACTGTCCGCGTCACCGTTGGTGCTTACGAGCTGAACTACAAGCCGGAAACGGAAATCGAGCTCTTTCCTGGGCAAAAGATTAGGGTCGCGCCAACCGGTTTAGTGCCGGATGGTACAGAAGTCGACGTCGGCGACACGCCCATGACAGTGACCACGAAGGATTCTGGGAAAGAAAAGGGCGCGATCGCGGTTGCCGTTCCCCCCAACGCTCACCCAGGTCACTACGACATTCCGTTGACCGTTCGTTTTCCCGATACCACTGTGCAAACTACGATTCTGCCGCTTACCGTTAAGAAGCGGGAGATTAAATTCCCCACGCTGCTCACGATCAATCGTGGTGCGAAGACGACGATCAAAGCAGGTGGCTACGTTGCCCCATGGCCGTCGGAGGCAACCATCAGAACCGGAGTCTCCGACCGCTACATGACCGCAACGCCGCATGGCTCCACAGTAGACATCTCGGTTGCCGACGATGCCCCACTGGGAGAACACACCGTGACGCTATTCGTTGACACACCAGGACAGACCACGCAGATTAGCACTGTGACGATACAGGTGGGTCCGCACCAGTTCTTCAACTTTGAAGATGCATTCCACGTTCACGCAGGGGCGGTTCTGGAACTTCAAGATCTCCTATTGCCGGAGGGAGCAGAGGTGGTCCGTGTGCAGGCGGATACGGGGATTCGTGTTATCCATCGTCCGCAGCAGCCGATTACCCTGCAGCTAGGTTCCAACCTCGCAGCGGGTGAGTATTCCATTGACTTCTACATCGACTATCCCGGACAAGACCGGGTGAAAAAGACGATGAAGCTCGTCGTTGATGCTGAGGATGGTTCATCGACAAAGCCGGATGAGCAGCCGTCGCCAACGAAACCAGGGGAAAAGCCGGGGGCAACACCTGAGCCCAGCCCGTTGCCTGGTGCACCCGCCGGGGCATGCGTTGCTCCGCCAGCCGGTTACGCCATCCCGCTGGCGTGGGCGCTCCCGCTGTTGGCGCTCTCCGCCGTTCACCTCCCGCTTCCTGGTCTGCCAGAACCCATTGCCCAGTACCAGAAGAACATCGGCGAAAACGTTTCTGGAGCGATCGGGATCGTCACAACTCTCATCGCGGTAGTTTCTGCTATCGGCTACGGGATTGGGTGCTACGGTCAAAAGACCAACTAACCTAACCAACTAAGGTGTTGCCTATCCGGTGAATGTGAACCCCGCAATTGCGGGCGCGGTAGTCTAACTACCTACACGCTAAATTGGTGACTAACTGACTATTTTCCTGACGTAGAAAGGCAACATCGGTGTCCACGGGTGCCCAACAATCCCCCATTGCAGATCCGAATGATTCCCTCCTCGGGTGGGCATCCCAGACGGAGCTTCGCCTGGCAAGCACACTCAAGGATAACGACTGGTTCACCGAGGCTGGCCTAGATCACGATGAGTGCGAAGCTATAGAGAAGTTCTACGGCACATTCCTCGGGCGCCAGCTAGATTTTGGGGCGGATTTCAGCGTCCTCATTGCATCTACCCCTGCACTTACGGTCACGACTCTCGTCTACCGAGCATCCCGGATGGTTGAGGCAGAAAGTCTGTTCACTGAGTACTTCGGTGGACTAGGCATCGTCGGCACCGAGGGAGCCAGTGAAGACTATCTGCGCGAAAATATTTCGGGGCTCGTGGCCAAGGTCGGGCTCACGACGATCCCCGACTGCGACCCGATCACACTTCTGACGCTCCATGCAGGGATCACCAGCGACGAGGTCCCCACACTGCTGGAAGCGATGGATGCTGCTGAAGATAGTTCGGATAACGCTGGAATCACGGCCGAGTGCCCCCAGCTCACCGCCGGTGCCGACGTTGCGCCGCAGCGCGTGGAGGAGATTATTGAGGCCGTTCGTGGGCTCCGTCAGCACACAGTGGACCATCCCGGAACCTGGCAGATGGAAGATGACACCGAAGCGCCGATCCTGGTACAGGAGAAGGTGTTTGCGGAGCTAGCAGAACGCCCCGTGGGCACAGAAAACCGCAGGGACGCGGTGGGAGCGGGCCACCGTGAGGAGCGTCCGCGCCTAGTCCTCAACCTGGAGCAGGGGAAGGTCTGCGTCCGGTTGCCCGAACAGATTTTGGATCCCGGCGACAATGTCATCAGCTGGCGCGTATCCGTTGGTGGCACGACAGAGGTGTTCCGCACCAACCGGCCGTGGGGGAGCACTCGCAACCTGACCGAGTCCCTGGACCTCACCCTCCGGCACCAGGTGTGCGAAATCCAGGTGGCAGACGTAACCAACCAGCACACGTGGGTGGTTCCGGTTGTGAATAACGACGACCCTCTTCTCGTGTTTTCCACGCGTGGGCAAAACCTCACCGCCAAGCAGTCGCTGCATCACGGCGAGCTCGCGTGCGTGTGCCCTGCCGACGGGACGCTCATCGACGTTGTCACAGGCAAGGAACTCCCCGTCGAGGAAGTTTTTGATGTGGAGGGATGGAACGGCTGGGAAGGGCGCATCCTTGACTGCTCTTCCGCCGACTCGATTCAGCTGCTTCGATCCGGCGAAGCACCGAGCCCGATGAAGGCTGTCCGCTCCATCGACCCGCGCCAGCGCGTCGTATTCACCGAGCCCGAGGGCATCCTGCCGGATGTGCACTCGTCCACCGACCTTCCAGTCCACACCGAGTCTTTGGTTGTAGAGTTCCCGCCCACGCAGTCGGGGACGACGGAGCAGTGGTACCTCACGATTTCCGCCTACGCCGGTGCAGATCAGCAGGGCACGGAGATCGCGCCGACTGAGCCTCTTGAGGTGCCGGCCGAGGGCGGTATCTTTGATGTGTTTGACCCCGAGGTTTACGATGCCCCGTGGGTGGGGGAGTTCCTCGTCCGCATCCGTGGGCCGCGTGGTGAAAGCTTCCGTCACGAATATGCGCTTGTGGAAGGTGCGACGGCATTTGTCGAGGGGTCTGGCCCCTCGTTGCGTATCCCCGCCAAGGGTGGGCTGTCCACGGCGAGCCTGCATGTGCAGCCCGGCGAGAAAGATTTCGATGTCACGCCGCAGGTCGTCGACGTTGCCCCCGAAGAGGCAGGAGCTTTCTTCACGGTGGAGACCGACGAGGGGACGACAATGCCGATGCGGTTTTTCCCCTCTCGTCTGCGGTTCCAGCTCCCCATCAAAGAGTGCGGTCCCATCTGGCGGACGACACGGATCGTTACGCCCGCAGCCGATATCGACACGACCGGGCGAATCCGCGTGCGTGCCACCGGCGAGATTGGGAAGCCACAGGTCACGGTCCGTAACCGCACGGGTGCGCCAGTGCGCACGCTGAACCTCAATCCGGAGGATATGCGCACGTATTCAGCCGAGTTGTCGCCACTGGGTACAGGCCTGGTGGGGGTTAACGGCGGGCGGATCGAGTTCGAGTGGACCGATCCGGGAACGGATCGGCGCGTGTCCGTCAACATCGCGATTTTGGACTCCACACCGGTGGCTACAGGTGCGGAGATTCACGGGTCCACCCTAGAGCTCATCGATTTTGCCGCGCAGACGATCAATGAGACCCCGCGACAGCTCGCCGCGTGGGTGTGGCCGGATACAGCACCGTGGGTCAATGCGGTCACGCTTCCTGTTGAAGATGGAAAGGTGGAGCTACCGGAGAGCTACCAGCAGACGGGGCAGCTGTCGGTGTACCTGCACACTCCCGATCCGTTCAATACAGTGCGTCCCCCGCTGACCCCTCCGTCGACAAGCCTGACGGTGACCCAAGAGGGACATTTCCCGTCGAGCCACCCCGGATTCGACGAGCTGTCGGCGTTCCTCGCCGGTGAAACGGATAACCCGCCGGCGGATCCGTCCATCATGCCAGTTCTGTGGGACAGTGCGATTACCGAGGGTGTATCCCGCAAGGCCATCGTCTCGGTGTTTACCGCGCACCCGGCTGCCGCACTTGCGGGCCTGTCCGCCTCGCTCATCCCAGCGGAAAAGCAGCCCTCTCGGATCATCGCGTCTGGGCTTATCACCTCGTTGTTTAACAACGGAGAGGTGGCAACTGAGATGCACCGTGCGCCATGGATCGGTGCGCTGCAGCTCATCGGTCAGCTGCGCGCCAGCATTGCTGTGGACACGGCAGCAGATGGTGACGACGAAGCCACGCAGGAGGAGGCAGAAGCTCCAGCTGTTGGCGCTGAGACGCAGGTGCTCGACCCGAAGGAAAAGAAGAAGGTCATTGCCCGCCTCAAGGAGGTAGGTGGCAAGCGGCTTGTGGAGACTCTTGCCACCGGCCGCGATGCCACGTTGGACACCGCGTGCGTGGATAAGGGCATCGTCCAGATCTCACACATGGATCCGGCGCAACAGGAGACGCTGCTGTCGATGTTCTTCTCCTCCGCGGAGATCGTCCCCGGGCCGATACTGGAGGATTCCACGAGGCTGCTCGCCGTGTACGAAACGTTCAAGCACCGCGAGGAGCTCAACGTTTTGCTCGCCGATCAGCAGATGATTAAGGCTGCCGTGGCGCTGCTACGCGGGCTGCGGGGTGCGAACCGCCAGCTGTACACGTCGGCGCGCATCCGCTTTGACAAGCTCGACGGTGTGGATACGGAAAACCGCGATAACGTGTGGGCTTTGGCCCCCGTTGTGTCGCTTGTGTTCGCCCTCGCCGCACGTATGCACGCGTACGGACTCATCGGCAAGTCGAAGCAGCTGACGCAGGCGTCCCGTGGGTGGGCGAAGCTCGCCACCATTGTGCCGGAGCTCGTCACGGGGGATATCGTGTCGGCAGAGGCGATGGTGTGCGCGGTGACCTACCCGGGAATCGTCGGCTGAGACGGCGGTCGCGTCGGCGTGTGTTTTTTCCAGCTCACCCGCCACATGGGTGGAGGTGGTGAGGCTTGTCGACGCCCCTGAGATCCCCCTTTTATGCGCCGGTTACTGCTTGTGGGGCCCAGGGGAGGCGAGTCGGGTCGGTCGCGCGCTCTGCCCGTTAGCCGGTAACCTGGGGAACATGATTGATTCCACAACGTTGCCCTACTGGATTATTGGTATTGTCATCGCGATCATCATTATCGCGTTGGTGATTTACTTCGGCTTGAAGCGCGGGAAATCTAAGCAGGTTTCCTTTGAGAAAAAAGAGGAACCGAAAGAGCTTACCCAGGCTGAGAAGTCCGGCAATTATCAAGCCAAGAGTGGTTTTAACTTCGCCGCCGGTAACAGTGGAGACAAACAACCGGTGGTGAATGGGGGCCAAACCCTGACGACCACACCGGCTAAGAGCGCCACGACGGGTGCCACTGCCGGTGCCGCCGCAGGTGCGTCTGCTGCCGGTGTCAGCGCCGCAGCTGCAGCCACAGCGCAGGCGCGGGAGCTGAAGCGGGAACAGGAGCAAGCAGCCGCGAAGCCTGCTGCTCCCACCGCTTCCACCACTCCCACCGCTTCCACCCAATCGGTCGCATCCGAGGGTGCTGAGGAACCGGTGGCATCCGGTGATACACGCGAATCCGTATATGAAGCAGCAGGCGATGTGGCGCAGGAATCCACACAGGAGTCGGCTCCCACTCCTGAGGAGCAGGTCGCACGCGTCGAGGACGAAGCACAAGGCGAGGTTGTGGAAACTCCTGCCGCAAACGGTGGGGCGACTGCTGCTGAGGAAACCGAGGCTACCGTGACCTCGGCCGAACAAAGCGGTACTCCTGCGGATGCCACCGCGTCTGCGCCTGCTGACGCCTCGGCAGAGCCGGAGATGTCAGAGGAGGCACCCACAACAGAGGTGGCACAGCAAACGGAACAATCAGCTGCCAGTGCAGGTGCTGGTGAACAGCCAACCGTACGAGACAGCGCCGAAAAGCAGGAACCCGTAGTGGACGCACCCGGGGAGGAGACGCTTCCTACCCAGGAGGAAATTGACGAGTCCGCTGCTGCAGCGGCCGAGCAGGTTGAGGCGGCAGGAGCTGCCCGCGCACAAGACGCGCCGGAACCAACGGGTGAAACCATCACGGCAGAGCCTGCACAGCAGGACGTTCAGACCGAGGATATTGCCCCGGCCGAGGGACGCCTCGGACGCCTGCGTGGCCGACTTGCGAAGTCCAACAACGTTATTGGCCAGGGTGTTCTGGGAATTCTTTCCGCTGGTGACCTGGACGAGGATGCCTGGGAGGAAATTGAAGACACGCTCATCATGGCCGATCTGGGCGCTTCCACGACGATGAAGGTTGTGGATTCGCTGCGTGAGAAGATTGCTGCTCGCGGCGTGCACAACGAAGAGGAAGCTCGTGCCATGCTGCGCGAAACCCTGATCGAGGCGGGTCGCCCTGAGCTGGATCGCTCCATCAAGGCTATGCCATATGACAACAAGCCGGCTGTGGTCCTCGTTGTCGGTGTGAACGGCACCGGTAAGACGACGACGGTGGGCAAGCTCGGCCGCGTCCTCGTGTCCATGGGGCACTCGGTGATGTTTGGCGCGGCGGATACCTTCCGTGCAGCGGCTGCCGACCAGCTCGAGGCGTGGGGGCGTCGTGTTGGTGCCTCGACGGTTCGCGGCAAGGAAGGTGCAGACCCTGCATCCGTTGCCTTCGATGCGGTTGCCAAGGGTACTGAGCAGGGCGTGGACGTGGTCCTCGTTGATACGGCTGGGCGTTTGCACACCTCCACAGGCCTCATGGATCAGCTGGGCAAGGTGAAGCGCGTGGTGGAGAAGAAGGCAAAGGTGGACGAGGTCCTCCTTGTTCTCGATGCCACTGTCGGACAGAACGGTATTATCCAGGCTCGCACGTTCCGGGACGTGGTGGATATCACGGGTGTGGTGCTCACCAAGCTCGACGGCACCGCCAAGGGCGGCATCGTCTTCCAGGTGCAGGAAGAGCTCGGCGTGCCGGTGAAGCTTGTCGGCCTCGGCGAGGGCGCGGACGATCTCGCACCGTTCGAGGTGGAAAGCTTCGTCGACGCCTTGCTGTACTAACTCTCCTGAAGGAGGTGCTGGCAGAAAAGCTGCTGGTAGGAAGGTTCCTGGTAGGGACGGCGCTGGTGGAACTATCTGCCGGTAGAACCAACTGGCGTTGGAAATAGCTGCGGGGAGAAATGGCTGCTGGCGCAGTAATGAGATAAATCTTCTGCGCCAATTCCAGCGTTTGCATGTTAGCGCCGTAGTTTTCCGCGCGTAGCCGTCTCCGCAGACAGCGGGCACTGCACGCCGTGACTGCTCGCGAAAACCGAATAAGACTCAAAGCCCCTGTGCACACACCACTGTGCACAGGGGCTTGTGTTTTACAATGGCGCCCATGAACGAGCAGATGAAGCGCATTGAGCTAAACAACGAGCGCCTGAACGAAATCACCGCGTTCAATGCCAAGTATGAGGACATCGGCGATACCTTCGCGGAGGCATGGGAGACGTTGAAACCTCTGATCGCCTACTACGAGAGCCAGTGGTCCACCGATCTCGCGGAAACTGACGCAGCCTACGGGGTGATGAGTGAAGACGGGGTGTGGAACGAAATGGGGACGTTCTACGAAATTATGAAAGATGTAGCGGCGACGAGCCAGCGCATCCTTGCCGAATATGAAGGCGAGGATAGTAACGAAGGCGGAGAATAAAAGAGTCACCAGCGGGCCTCTTTATGGGGGGCCACATCATGGTCCAGGTAGGGGTCACGGTCACGGTTGAGGTGCTGGTCGGCTGCGACGATGGGCTGGTAGGAAGATCATAGGCGCACGCCGAAAGACGCGGGGCGTGACCGTGGAGCACATGGGCCCAGTCCATGTGGGGGAGAGTCGTCAAGGATGAGGAGTGTGCCCCCAAGGCGGGTGAGAAGCGAATGACAACTGTTCGCTACCATGTAAGAAGCTGTGTTACCGTACTGTGTCTACTGCAGTAAGAAGGGATGAAAGACGAGTGTTTGAATCACTGTCAGACCGTTTGAGCGATGCTCTTACCGGGCTTAGAGGAAAAGGCAAGCTAAGCGAAGCCGATATCAATGCCACCGCGCGGGAAATTCGCCTGGCACTGCTCGAAGCCGACGTGTCCCTTCCCGTCGTGCGCGGCTTTATCAAGCGCATCAAGGAGCGTGCGGGTGGCCAGGACGTATCCCAGGCCCTCAACCCGGCGCAGCAGGTAGTCAAAATCGTCAACGAGGAACTCATCGAGATCCTCGGCGGCGAGACGCGCCACCTGCAGATGGCCAAGAACCCACCGACCGTCATCATGCTCGCCGGCCTGCAAGGTGCCGGTAAGACGACGCTTGCCGGCAAGCTTGCCAAGCACCTCGCCTCGCAGGGCCATACGCCGATGCTCGTAGCCTGCGACCTCCAGCGCCCTGGCGCCGTGCAACAGCTGCAGATCGTCGGCGAGCGTGCGGGCGTTCCCACATTCGCACCGGACCCGGGGACAACCCTCGACACCACGGAACACGAGATGGGTACGTCTCACGGTGACCCTGTCCTTGTGGCTAAACAGGGCATCGAGGAAGCCAAACGCCAGCAGCGCGACGTGGTCATCGTTGATACTGCAGGTCGCCTGGGTATCGATGAGGAGCTTATGCGCCAGGCATCCAACATTCGCGATGCTGTTAATCCCGATGAAGTCCTCTTCGTTATCGATGCCATGATCGGTCAGGACGCGGTTCAGACCGCCCAGGCCTTCCGTGACGGCGTCGGGTTCACCGGCGTTGCGCTGACCAAGCTCGACGGCGATGCCCGCGGTGGTGCGGCGCTGTCCATCCGTGAGGTCACTGGCAAGCCGATTATGTTCGCTTCGACGGGTGAGAAGCTCGACGATTTCGATGTCTTCCACCCGGAGCGCATGGCTTCCCGCATCCTCGGCATGGGCGACATCCTGTCTCTCATTGAGCAGGCAGAGGCGACGATGGACCAGGAGAAGGCCTTCGAGTCTGCCGCCAAGCTCGGCTCCGGTGAGCTGACATTGGAGGACTTCCTCGACCAGATGCTCATGGTGCGCCGCATGGGGCCAATCTCCAACATTTTGAAGATGCTCCCCGGTGGCAAGCAGATGAACCAGATGGCAGACATGGTGGACGAGAAGCAGCTCGACCGCATTCAGGCCATCATTCGGGGTATGACACCGGAAGAGCGCGCCAACCCCAAGATTCTTAACGCCTCCCGTCGCAAGCGCATTGCCAACGGCTCGGGCGTGACCGTCCAGGATGTCAATCAGCTTGTGGATCGCTTTAACGAGGCGAAGAAGATGATGGGCAAGATGGCCGGTCAGATGGGTATGCCCGGGCTCGGTGGCCTGAACCGTTCTGCAACGAAGAAGCAGAAGAACAAGCGCAAGGGCAAGAAGGGGAAGAAGGGAAAGAACAAGCGTCAGTTTGGCTCCATGGCGCAGAATAATCAGCAGAAGGCTGCGCCGCAGATGCCGTCTATGGACGAGCTGAAGAAGCTCCAGCAGGAGATGGAGGAAAACGGCGGGATGCCGGATCTTGGCTCTCTGGGCAAGGGGTTCCCCGGCATGGGAGGTAAGGGCTTCCCTGGCATGGGTGGAATCGATCCGACGAAGTTCGGCTTCCCTAAATAAGGGTTTCGCTTTTCGACGCCCGGTATTCGCCGTTTCTTGAACCGTCAGGTCCCTGCCTGCTTTCGCGGGCAGGGATTTGTCATTTACCCCGTATGACAGGTATAGTTCTCCAGGTTGTCTATGGACAACACCCCGCTTTCGCGTGAAAAGTAGGATTCGACGCATCGGTGGCAAGGCTTCAGAATCTCAAGCCACCGCCTGTGCAACCGGCCTGCTGTCACCTCGCGAATGTGGTTGAACTGTACATTTTCAAGGGTTGAAACCGGCCTGCCACGTTGCAGGTGCTGTACTGCCCAGTGACACAAAAAGGAAGTATTCACCATGGCTGTGAAGATCAAGCTCGCCCGTATCGGTCGTCTGCACAACCCCCAGTACCGCATCGTCGTTCAGGACGCTCGCGGTCGTCGCAATGGTCGCGTCATTGAGAACCTCGGCATTTACCAGCCGAAGAACGATCCCTCCATCATTGAGGTCAACTCCGAGCGCGCACAGTACTGGCTGGGCGTCGGCGCACAGCCGACCGAGCCTGTTCTGGCTATCCTCAAGGTGACCGGTGACTGGCAGAAGTTCAAGGGCATCGAGGGCGCAGAGGGCACCCTCAAGGTTGCTGAGCCGAAGCCGTCCAAGCTCGAGCTCTTCAACAAGGCTCTCGAGGAGGCCAACAACGGCCCGACCGCTGAGGCCATCACCGAAAAGAAGAAGAAGGCCAAGGAAGAGAAGGAAGCTGCTGAGGCTGCTGCCAAGAAGAAGGCAGAGGAAGAGGCCGAGGCTGAGTCTGAGAAGGAAGAGGCTTCCGAGGAGGCTGCTACTGAAGAGGCTCCTGCAGAGGAAGAGAAGTCCGAGTAATCAGGGCTTCCTCGTGGCTAGCGCAGTGGCCAGTGCCTAGCAGTTAGCCATCTCTCAGCTACTTTCGGCACCCACCGATTCGGTGGGTGCCTTTTACATTGGTGAGGCGCAGGAGACCTAACGCGGCTCACGTGTGGGTGATGAGGATCATCCCTGGCACGTTGGCTTGGGGATGTGGTGTTCGTTGGATGAAAATGCACGCACTAAGCGGGTACTCGTCGGGGTAGCAAAAGGTGAACGGCAATCCGGGGAAGCTCCAGATCGGCCAGGTGGTCAAATGTGCTACCACTGTTAGGTTGACTTTTTTCCACGTCGGCACCCCGCCGTCCCATTACACGAAACGGGAACAAGGCAGTAGAGCAACTAGTGAGCTGGGGTGCCCGAAGGCACTAGGTAGAATGGCGACCATGGAATACAGAATCGGTCGTGTGGTGAAGACGCACGGGATCAAAGGGGAAGTCGTCGTCGATCCAACGACAGACGATCTCGATCAGCGGTTTTATGTCGGCGCCGTGCTTACAGGTCGCGCCGGAGGCGGAAAAGAACAACAGTTGACCATCCAGTCCATGCGGCCCCACCAAGGCAGGCTACTAGTTAAGTTCGAGGAAATCCCGGACCGCACAGCAGGGGAGTCACTGCGCGGAATGCAGTTTTTCGCGCCGCCCCTCGAGCACGATCCAGAAGAAGATGGCTACTACGACCACGAGCTGGAAGGTCTTGCAGTGATTCACGAAGGCACACGCGTTGGCGAAGTCACGGATATCACCCATGGACCGGCCGCGACGCTTCTCACCGTAACGATGGATGAGGACGAACGGGATGTGCTCATCCCCCTCGTCGATGCCATCGTTCCGGAGATCAATCTGGGAGAAAAGACAGCAACCATCACCCCGCCTGATGGTCTTCTTGATCTCTAGCGTGGCAGCCAATGACCAACCACACACGAAGCCAATGCGTTGGTGATCCCGTAGGTTATCTACCACGCAGCAGGTAACCTACCGTGCAGCAAGTTACCCACCACGCGGCAGGCTACCTATCACGCAGCACATCCGCCGCAAATCTCACCAGTCAGATATCCACTGTAAAACGCTCCAATTAGCCCGGTAATTTATCTAGAAAGTCAGCCCACCTGTGTCTATGAAAATCGATGTCATCACTATTTTTCCTGAGTACCTTGACCCGCTGAGGCATGCGCTTTTGGGAAAGGCCATCGAGAACGGGCAGTTGTCCGTTGGCGTTCATTACTTACGGGATTGGGCATCGGGGGTTCACCAAGCGGTGGATGACTCGCCCTATGGTGGCGGGCCAGGAATGGTCATGATGCCAACGGTGTGGGGTGCCGCCTTGGAAGACGTTGTCGCAGGGAAAGCGGCCGGCGATGAATTGCAGTCCGCGGAACTGCATAGGGGGCAGGCCCGTCACGACGAGGTGCATGACATCGAATCGCGTGGCTACAGTGCAGAGGCCCTACGGGATGCGAATGATGACCGCCCGCTGCTTATCGTGCCAACCCCGTCGGGCACCCCGTTTACTCAGGAAATGGCTCGGCGGTGGTCCAACGAGGAGCATGTGATCTTCGCCTGTGGCCGCTACGAGGGGATCGATCAACGCGTTATAGATGATGCACATCGCTACGCGCGTGTCGAGGAGGTCTCCATCGGTGATTACGTGCTCATTGGTGGCGAGGTCGCTGTTCTCGTCATGGCAGAAGCGATGGTGCGTCTTATCCCCGGTGTGTTGGGTAATAGCGAGTCTCATGAGGACGATTCCTTCTCCCACGGGCTTCTTGAAGGGCCGAGCTACACCAAACCGCGGGTATGGCGGGGAATGGAAGTTCCGGAGCCGCTGACCAGTGGAAACCACAAGCGGATTGCGAAATTCCATCACGATGAAGCGGTAAAAAAGACTGCCCGGGTACGACCAGATATTTTCCACCACCTCATGGAAACGGGGGAGCTGAGCAAGGAGGACATTCGGCTAGGTGCATCGCAGTACCCGATGCGCACACGTATGCAGGTTCTCGTCCGAGAAAAGGAAATGAACGAGGCGTTAGACCGCCTAGCGGTACACCTCGCGGCATACAACATCTATGTCACGGAGGTGCAATCAAATCCCGTGAGCCTGGCGTGCGACCCGAGTCACTCGCTCCTTGACGAGTTCGAGCGCACCCATGATCGCTCAGCGATCTCCGAAGAGGTGTTTACTCTCGAGATTCTTACCGAATCCCTAGCCCCAGCAAAGAACCTCACTTCGGCAGTCATGGAGCTTTTCGAGCCCGGTACGCCGTGGATGGGGACAACCGTGGCACGAGAGGACGACGAGGGTCTGACCCCCGCCGATCCAAACGCCTGCGCCGTCTCCTTTGACTAAACGTGTGTGGGTCGAGTTCATAGCTAGCCGGTGGGTGCTCGCTGGTGGGTGCTCGCTGGTGGATGCTCGCTGGTGGATGCTCGCTGGTAGGGCGGACAGCGGAGGATGAGAACTGCGACGCTACAATTGAGCGAATGATTGCAGCAACTATCGCTCAGGAACTAGGCGTTGATATTGCCAAAGTGGAGGCCACGATCAGGCTTCTCGACGAAGGCAACACCGTCCCGTTCATAGCCCGCTACCGCAAGGAAATCACCGGTGGACTCGATGACACGCAGCTTCGCACCCTCGAGGGGCGACTGCAGTACCTGCGCGAATTAGAAGACCGCAAGAAGACCATCCTCGCAGCCATCGAAGAACAAGGCGCGCTCACCGACGACCTGCGGGCACTCATCGCAGAATGCGATTCCAAAGCACGCCTGGAGGATCTCTACCTGCCGTTCAAGAAGCGTCGTAAGACGAAGGCAGATAAGGCTCGCGAGGCTGGGATCGGCGAGGCCCTGCAGGAGATCGTCGACAAGCCCGACGAGGATCCGGAGGAGATCGCTCAGTGGTACCAGACGGAAGGCTATGAGGATGTCAAAGCCGTCCTCGACGGCGCGCGGGCGATCGTGGCCAGCGATCTGTCCATGAACGCCGACCTCGTCGGCGAGCTGCGCGACGAGCTTGCTTCCAACGCGACCGCCGTCGTCGGCGTCGTCGAGGGCAAGGAAACCGAGGGGGCGAAGTACCGCGACTATTTCGAGTTCAACCAGAAAATCCAGGACATGCCCTCCCACCGGGTGCTGGCAATCCTGCGCGGTGAGAAGGAAGGGATCCTCCGCCTAGACCTCGACGGCGGAGATGATGCCGTATACGAGGCCATCGCCTTTGAGCACGCCGGCTACCCGCATTCCGCATGGCTAGATAACGCCGTCCACCGGGCGTGGAAGACGAAGCTGGAAGTCTCCGCAGTGCTTGACGTACGCATGCGGATGAGCGAAAAAGCGGAGAAAGACGCGCTCGCAATTTTTGCCGTCAACCTCCGGGACGTGCTCCTGGCTGCCCCGGCAGGGCAAAAGTCCGTCCTCGGACTTGACCCGGGCTACCGTAACGGCGTGAAATGCGCGACCGTGGATGCCACAGGCAAGGTCTTGAATACCACCATCGTCTACCCGCACCAGCCCCAAAATCAATGGAACAAGGCGCTCATGGAGCTCGCCTCCATCGTGGCGGAGCACCACGTGCAGCTCATCGCCATTGGTAATGGCACAGCCTCGCGCGAAACCACCAAACTCGCGCGCGAAGTGGCAGACATGATTGGCGAGGCCGGCGGCAAGAAACCCGTTCCCGTCGTCGTCAGCGAGTCTGGTGCCTCCGTGTACTCAGCGTCGGATCTGGCAGCCAAGGAATTCCCGGACATGGACGTGTCTCTGCGCGGTGCCGTATCCATCGCCCGCAGGTTGCAGGATCCGCTGGCGGAACTGGTGAAAATCGATCCGAAGTCGATCGGTGTGGGGCAATACCAGCATGACGTGAACCAGACAGAACTGGCTAAGACCCTCGACGCGGTGGTTGAGGATGCCGTGAACTCCGTCGGCGTGGACCTCAACTCAGCCTCCGCGCCACTGCTGAACCGCGTCGCCGGAATTACACCAACGCTGGCCAAGAACATCGTCTCCTACCGCGATGAGAAGGGCACTTTCGCGGCCCGCACGGACCTATTGGACGTCCCTCGACTTGGGTCTAAGACGTTCGAGCAGTGCGCCGGCTTCCTCCGCATCCGTGGCGGACAAAACCCGCTCGACGGCTCTGCGGTCCACCCCGAGGCCTACCCCGTGGTGGAAAAGATCGCCATCCGCAGCGGGGTAGGGGTAGAAGAGCTCATCGGCAACACCCGCATCCTGCACAAGCTCAACCCCGCAGACTTCGCCACTGATACCTTCGGCGAACCCACCATCCGCGACATCCTCAGTGAACTGGACAAGCCGGGCCGTGATCCGCGCCCGGATTTCCACACCGCCACCTTCAAAGAGGGGGTGGAGAAGGTTTCCGACCTTACCCCGGGAATGATCCTCGAAGGGACGGTCACCAACGTTGCGGCCTTCGGCGCCTTCGTGGATGTGGGAGTTCACCAGGATGGTCTTGTCCATGTGTCCGCGATGAGTCATTCGTTCGTCTCCGACCCCCACGATGTGGTGAAAAACGGCGACATCGTCAAAGTGAAAGTGCTAGATGTCGATGTGCTGCGGAACCGAATTTCGCTCACGTTGCGGCTCGATGACGAGCCCGGAGACGAGCAGAGCAAGGACAAGAAGCCACGTTCAGGTGCTTCCTCGCGCGGTGGTGACGGTCACCGCGACAGTGCCCACGGGCGCAGAGATCGCGGTGGAAACAGCTCGCGTGGCAATCGGAACGGAAGCGGTCGTGGCCGTGGCCGAGGCGGAAACAATGGCGGCGGGTCGATGGCTGATGCCTTGCGGCGTGCCGGATTTGGGAAATAGCCACGGATGTGGCAGAATCCTCACGGTTGATGTAACGGATACGAACCAGCCGAGCACCGGGAGATCGGGAGCGCCGCTAGGTTCCTCTTTCCTTGAAATTTTGAAAGGGTTCTTTCTATGAACAACATCCTTGACAAGGTTGATGCAGTTTCCCTGCGCGACGATATCCCGGAGTTCCGCCCCGGCGACACCGTCAACGTTGGCGTGAAGGTCATCGAGGGTTCCAACACCCGTGTTCAGTACTTCAAGGGCGTCGTTATTCGTCGCCAGAACGGTGGCATCCGTGAGACGTTCACCGTCCGCAAGATGAGCTTCGGCATCGGTGTCGAGCGAACCTTCCCGGTGCACTCCCCGAACCTGGACTCCATCGAGGTTGTCAGCCGCGGTAAGGTCCGCCGTGCCAAGCTGTACTACCTGCGCAACCTGCGCGGTAAGGCTGCTCGCATCAAGGAGCGCCGCTAAGCCTCAAACCCGCCTTTTCTGGCTTGCATGCTTTATGCAGCGTGAGCACGAAAAAGTGATGGTTATCTAGGCACGAGCCGAAACCCGGTATCCCCGCGTAGGGGCTGCCGGGTTTTTTGCTGGTACTATGACCTGTCGTGAGTAAGCAGGACAAGAAAGAACAACCGTGGTACATCGAGATCCCGATTGTGATCATCTCCACGTTGATTATCGTTTTTCTCATCCACACCTTCCTGGGCAGGATTTACCTCATTCCTAGCCAGTCCATGGAGCCGACATTGCACGGCTGTACCGGGTGTACCGGGGATCGGATCGTGGTGGAAAAAGTAAGCTACGCTTTCGGTGATCCTGAGCCAGGCGATGTCGTGGTGTTCAAGGGCACTCCTGCGTGGAACACAAACTTTGTGTCTAACCGTTCGGACAACCCCGTTGTCCGTGGCCTTCAGAATGCGGGCTCTCTCGTTGGGCTCGTCGCACCGGATGAGAATGATCTGGTTAAGCGAATCATTGCCAAGGGTGGGCAAACCGTTCAGTGTTTGGAAGGCGACGAGGGTGTCTCCGTCGACGGGGAGCTCATTGATAACTCCTACACGCTGCAGCCACCTGCGTACTCCATCGATCCCTCCAGCGGTTCGGATGCCTGCGGTGGCCCGTACTTCGGCCCCGTGACGGTTCCGGAGGGCAGCTACTTCATGATGGGGGATAACCGCACCAACTCCCTGGATTCCCGCTACCACATGAGCGATGCGCTGCAGGGAACGATTCCGGAGGAAAATATTCGCGGCAAGGTGCAGGCGATCATCCTCCCGCTCAACCGGATTGGATCGGTGGATAATCAACCGATCCAACAGCAACAGCTCGAGGCAGCCAAGTAGCCCCGTGTCCCTCACCAAGCGGCGCGACCGCGCGCGCCGGAGGATCCGTCAGTTAAAGGGGATGCGCACCCATGAGGTTGCGCTCGCCAAAGCCGGTCTGGGGCCGGTGGCTGGTGTGGATGAGGCCGGTCGCGGTGCCTGCGCCGGGCCGATCACCATCGCTGCGTGTATCCTCCCGGACCAGTTCATCCCTGAGTTGGAGCTTCTCGACGATTCGAAGAAGCTCACCCCCGCGCGGCGCGCTCATCTCTTCCCACTCATCAAGCGCCACGCCATTGCGTGGCACATCGTCCACATTTCGGCTCACGACATTGATGAGCGCGGTATCACCGATGCGAACATCTCAGGCATGCGACGCGCCGTTGGCGGGCTTGCCGTTCGCCCCGGGTACGTGCTTACCGACGCCTGGTGGGTGCCCGGTTTCGCACAGCCCTCGCTCCCCGTCATCGGTGGCGATGCGACTGCTCGCTGTATTGCGGCGGCGAGCGTGCTGGCGAAATACTCGCGTGATCAGATCATGATCGACTACGACGCGCAGTACCCGGGCTATGGCTTCGCTGGTCACAAAGGCTACGGCACAGCCAAACACATGGACGCGGTGCGCCACCACGGTGCGTCGCCGATCCACAGATATAGTTATTCCAACGTGAGAAATGCTCACAGGGACTGGATGGGAGCGGAATCATGAGCGCAGAAGATCTCGAGAACTATGAGGCGGAGGTAGAGCTCAGCCTGTACCGCGAGTACCGCGATGTCGTCAGCCAATTTTCGTATGTGGTGGAGACCGAACGTCGCTTTTATCTCGCCAACGCCGTTGAGCTGATTCCGCACACCGAAAACGGTGAGGTGTACTACGAGGTGCGGATGTCCGATGCCTGGGTGTGGGACATGTACCGCGCCGCGCGGTTTGTCCGGTACGTCCGTGTTATCACTTACAAGGACGTGAACATCGAGGAGTTGGACAAGCCGGACATGGTGATCCCCGACTAGTTTTCGTTTCCAGGCTTGCCGGATGACCCGACGCTGTCGGGTCATTTTTCGTTTTTACGTCATGAGCCATAGTTGGGCCATAGTCGGGTCGGAGCCGTGGCGGACACTGGCTTTCGTGGACATACCACGACAGTCCGCACTGGGTAATCCTCTGAGACCCGCGTTTTTTTAAAATGAATCACCTGCACAGCACGCGGCCCGGAAGAGGTTTTTACCGTGCGGAAATACGGATTCGCAAAAAATCAGACTACCGGCTCCCGCAAAATCTCCGCTTGAGTAGCGCCTTTTTGCCCAGCCACGTCGAAACTCCCAGGCCCACGTGTCAAGGATGATCCTCATCACCCACGCGTGATCCAAGGCGGGCTATAGGTCCCCTTCGGTGAGCTCGCGGGCCTTGGCAGGCAACGCTGTGGATAAACTTTCGGCATTGGGGTTCCGAAATGGGGGAGTTATCTACAGGCACAAACGTAAGGCTGGAAGCAGAGGGCGTGCCGCCGGATACTGAGGTGGCTTGGATACCGCTTTGAGGTTGCCGAGCACTCTGAAACAAGATCAACAGATCGGGGAACTATGAACTCAAAGAATTTACTCTTGGGAAGACGCGGCGAAACCATCGCGCGCCGGTACTACCAGGATCGCGGATATGGATTCGTGGCTGCAAATGTGCGCTACACGTGTGGGGAGATTGACCTCATCATGCAGCACGGCGACACAACTGTTTTCGTCGAGGTGAAAACTCGAACGAATAGCGCAATGGGTGGGGCTGAAGCAGTCACACCAGCAAAACTGCGCCGCGTTCAGCGCGCCGCAATGACATGGCTGGAAGGCAAACCCTACCGGCCCATCCGGTTCGACGTGGTCGAGATCATCGGCAACGAAATTACGTGCTTCGAAGGAGTTGACCGTGGCTCTTGCTAGAACAAAATCTGTCGCTTTCGAGGGGGTCACAGCGCGGATTGTGGACGTGGAGGCAAACGTTGGGCCAGGTCTCCCCGGCACCTACATCGTGGGACTCGCGGATAAGGCCGTGGCAGAATCCCGTGACAGGATCAAGCTCGCCGCTCAAAACTCACATCTGCCGTGGCCGAAGACAAAAATTATTGTGAGTCTCTCGCCTGCGTCGCTGCGCAAATCTGGTTCACACTTCGATCTTCCCATGGTGCTGTCCATCCTCTTCGCCGGTGCCTCCGGACCGTACGAAGACCACATCCTATCCACTACGGTATTCCTCGGTGAAGTGAGCCTGGACGGAGGTATCAAGCCCGTCACAGGGATTATCCCCGCCATTCTCGCCGCCAAAAACGCAGGCTACGTGCGCGTTGTCATTCCCGCTGGAAACGCTGCAGAAGCAACGTTGTGCCAGGACATGGACATACGAGTCGCCACCGCTCTGACCGATGTGGTGAGGTTTGTCGCCGGTGAGAGTGATCTGGAGGACGCTCACGGGAGTGCCTCTGATGTCGGAGAAGACAACCCAACGGTGCTGGATATGCGCGATGTTGCTGGGCAACCAGAAGCGCGCCGGGCTGCGGAGATTGCTGCAGCTGGGGGCCATAATTTCCTCATGATCGGGCCACCTGGAAGCGGTAAGTCCATGATCGCCGCCCGGCTGCCCGGCCTCCTTCCGGATCTCACACCGGAGTACAAGCTGGAAGCCACAGCCGTTCATTCTGTCGCCGGGCGGACGTTCACCGGTCCGGTTATTCATCCGCCTTTTGTCGCACCGCATCATTCCGTCACTCGAGCCGCCCTCATCGGCGGAGGTGCAGGAAATCCTGTTCCCGGAGCAGTATCACTTGCCCACCGTGGTGTGTTGTTTCTGGACGAAGTTTCGGAAATCTCCGCTTCCATCCTTGATAGCCTCCGCACTCCCTTGGAGCAGGGGTATGTTCGCCTCATTCGTTCGCGCCGCGACGTGTACTTCCCGGCTAAATTCCAGCTGGTTATGGCAGCGAATCCGTGCCGATGCGGTGCGGAAGAGCCGTCGGCGTGCCGGTGCTCGGCGAACGCACGCGCGCGGTATCTCAACAATGTGTCTGGTCCGTTGCGTGACAGGTTGGATATGGTTGTTCGGACCCACGCTCAGGGATCGGTCATCCGCTCCGAGGAACAGGAATCCACGGCAGTGATCCGGCAACGCGTTATCGAGGCTAGGGGGAGGGCGGGGCACCGGTGGGCCCGCGCCTCCTATCCGGGGGTGATCAACGCGGAGATTGATGGTGCGTGGCTGCGGCGTGAATTCCCTGCCGACGAGGAAGCGATGGAATATCTTGCCGTCTATCTTGCGCGAGGTGACATCAGCCAGCGGGGTGTGGATCGCACTCTCAAGTTAGCCTGGACTATTGCCGATTTGGCTGGGTGCGACCGGCCCGATATCGACCATGTCGCCCAAGCCTTGGAATTTCACGATTATGCGGGTGGGGAGGTCGCGGCATGAGCACAAGCGACTTCGTGCCGAGTAAAAAGCGGGAGGACACTCCCGTAACAAATAGGGATCGGATGCCCACCAGCCGTCGAGAAGCGTGGGCATACCTGTCTCGTGTGGTGGAAGGACCGAGCCGTCGCCTCAACGAGCTTCTTTCACAAGGCGTAGACGTAGAGGATATCGCACGGAGCGTTAGGCAACAGCAGGAATGGTTGGGGGAGCTGCGCAAGCAGACGGCGACGCGTCATGAGTGGATGCGACCTGCGGAGGACCTCGAGGCTATTGACGCTATCGGCGGGAGGCTGATTACCCCCGAGGATGACGAGTGGCCGACGGATATTTTTGCGGAGTCCTTCGGATTTGCCGCATCAGGGATGAGTGAACACTGTCGCTCCTACCAAGATGACGCGGTCCCTCCCCACGCGCTGTGGGTGCGGGGCGGAGGTCCACTGAATGGGATCGTCTCGCGCTCAGTTGCGCTGGTAGGCACGCGTGGAACCAGCTCGTACGGTATCGCTGCAACGCGCATGATCACCAGTGGACTCGCTGCTCACCACTGGACGATCGTATCGGGAGGCGCTAAGGGGATCGACACAGCAGCGCACACTGAGGCGATGAACTCCGGGGGTTACACCGTTATGGTCGCTGCCTCAGGACTCGATGTCACCTATCCCGCAAGCAATGCAGATCTGTTTGCGAGAATCGCCACTCACGGTTGCCTCGTCAGCGAATATCCGCCGGGTACGCATCCCGCGCGCCACCGGTTCCTTACAAGAAACCGCCTGGTAGCGGCACTTACCGCCGGCACCGTTATCGTGGAGGCCGGGTGGCGATCAGGGGCGTTAAACACGTTGAGCTGGGCTGAAGGTCTAGGGCGCGTGGCTATGGCTGTTCCCGGTCCGATCACATCCAACACCTCGCTCGGTTGCCACGCGCGCATCAAGAATGGTTCCGCGCAGCTCGTTACCTCCGCAGATGACGTCCGAGAGTTGCTGGAACCGATTGGCACCTGCGATCCAGATGGCCAGCGCGAAATCGATTTCTCCGGTTCGCCCGTCACTACCTTGACGCGCACGGAGATGAGACTCTTCGATGCGTGCTCGTCCACATTCCGTTCCAGTACCGACATTGCGCGGGACGCAGGTTTACCTCTGGGACTCGCAATGCACGTGCTCGTTGACCTAACACAGCGGGGCTTCCTTGTTCGATCAGGGAAGCTCTGGGCGAGAGCGAGCGACGTGGGATGAGTGGCAAGAGATGAGTGGCAAGAGATGAGTGACACGGGATAAGTGGCTTGGGATAACGGAGAGGTGTCGTCCGCAAAGGGGCATATGCGGGGGGACGGAATGCCTCCGGGTGAGGTACAGGATCGGCCCGCGATCGTTGGAGTTTTCCACCGAGGTGAACCGGTCCGTGGCGGGCCGTGGACCCCGTGCAGTAACAAGACACGGAGGATGAGGAATCAGCAAGACGTGGCGGATGAGGAATCGCTGCCGGTGGTTACACTACGTATATGGCTACCCCGGACTTTCATGAGCTCATCGAGGATTATTGCGACCACCTCCGGTTCAACGAGGGAAAAAGTGAAGCAACGATCCGAGGCTACCGCAGCGACCTGCTGCTGGCCTGTGAGTATCTGAATGGCGTAGCCGGCTTCACGCTTACCGGGCTTCGAGCCTGGCTAGGAGAAGCTGTGAGCGCAGGAAAATCCCGGGCGACACTTGCTCGGCGGACTGCCGCAGTTCGGAGTTTTTCCGCGTGGGCGCGCAAGCAGGGATACCTAGAAGAGGATGCCGCCCGCCGGTTGCGAGTTCCGTATAAATCTCACCATCTACCTACCGTGTTAACGAGCGACCAAGCAGGGGAAATGATGGGCAACGCGGGCTCGCACTCCGAACCCGAGTTCCTTCGGGATTCTGCGATCCTCGAATTGCTCTACGCCACTGGCATGCGTGTTGCGGAGCTGTGCTCACTTGATGTCGCCGATGTCGACGGCGCAAAGAACACCGTGAAAGTGACGGGCAAGGGAAACAAACAACGCGTTGTTCCATTCGGTGCTCCTGCACGGAATGCGCTGGACCAGTGGATCTCCGCAGGACGTGGGCACTTTGCCACCGCAGACAGCGGCGATGCGCTGTTCCTCGGCGTGCGCGGAGGACGCATCGACCCGCGACAAGTTCGTCGCATTGTGGAAACAGCCGCCGCGAACACCGGTGTTGACGGGATCACCCCGCACTCTCTGCGACATACCGCCGCTACACATCTGCTTGAAGGAGGTGCTGACCTGCGTGCTGTGCAGGAATTTCTCGGCCATTCCTCGCTGCAGACGACGCAGATCTATACCCACGTATCCGGCGAGCGACTGAAAAAGATCTACAACAACGCACACCCCCGCGCGTAAGCAGATCGGTTCGCGAGCTGCCCAGTGAGGCTGCCTGTTCGGCGTGCCTGCCACTGGTTCACCTTCCGACGATCGTCTCGCCGGGATTATCTGCGCGTACCGCAATCCCTATAGAAGAGAGAGCCACGGGCACCTCACTGTTTACTTCAGTTGACGTTGTTCTCGCACACGAAGTTCAATATCAGGAGGGGTTGGGATCACTCGAATGCGGGGATCGTGCAAAAGGTGGAGCGGATTCATGTACGAATTCGGTCCTGTCTTGGCTCCCCAATGTAGGCCACTGTGAAGGGAGGGCACACGAGCGACAATCCCGATCATTTGGCCTCGCACGACGGGCTGGCCTGGCACAACGTCCGGTATCACAGGCAGGTAAGTCGTGATGATGTCATCGGCATGGTAAATGGACACCGTCGGTTGGTCCACAGCTAGGCCAGCGAATCGGACGATCCCATCGCCGGAAGCGACGACGGGCGAGCCCGGGGGAGCGGCCACGTCAACTCCACGGTGGCCGGAGCCATACCTCGTTGCTGGCCGATCAAAAGGACGCGTGACGATCGGCCACAGGGGTGAACCGATAGTCGGGCTCACATATTCCCCGGGATGCGTGTCTGCGATAGCTGGTGAAGAAACGAAAATCGATGAGAAGCAGAGGAGACAAACCAACACGAGTGTGTGCAACAGAACCCGTACGGTACCTCTTTTTCTAAGCGCGGGGAAAGGCAAAGGGGCATCTCGCTGGGCGGTTCGAAGCTGGAGCCGGACATCGCTGAACCGCTCTCTTCCGTTCCCGTAGAGCGGTGAGATATCTGTCTCGCCAGAAGCGAGGAGCGCGCGATAGCTTCTATCGGGCCACGTTCGCTTCTTGGGCTCAATGCCGTGGACGGTGTGTGCTCGCCGGGGAGATTGTGGGATGGGAATCCGCTGCTGCGGTAAAGACGCAGGGGTTTCCAACGTGAGCAGAGTGCGAGCGATGGCCACCAGCATCGCATTGTTTAGTGAGCGGAGAACTGCGGGGGCATCCGACTGTGAATATCGGAGTGTAGGAATTGTGAGCATGCCACCAGTGTGATGAAGGATGCTGGCTTTTGCTGAAATGCAGCAGGAGCTGAGGAATACGCGAGCTCATCGGTTATATAGTTCCGAAAGTTATCCACAATGAGGAGTCGGAAGCTGGAAGAACGCACTTGAAGGAGGACCACCTGCAGGATCCGCTTATGACCGGAATGAACGGAACCTTTGCCTTGCAGGTGCGCTCACTGGTTTCCTACGGATGCGGTTCTCGCGGATGCGCTTATTGTGCTGCGGTGGTACGGTCGAACGCGGGGTTACGTCGCATGCTTGGAAATTAGGTCTTTGAGTGTGTCAGGGGTATAGTTGGTAATCGCAGTGTGCCTGCTTTGGGGATTTCACATTGTGCGAGCTCGGTCGAGCGAAAGCCCGAGTGTGTTCGTATAAACCACATTTTCCCATGGCAAGCAGCTGACTACGCGCGGCTTTCCGTGAAGCCCGTTCACGTGGTCCCTTCGGGGTGTGGACGGTCGGAAGTCGCTAGGGTGCAGGAAAAACCTGCACGTTGAGTAAGAATGTAACCACACAAGAAAAGGATCCACCATGGCAGTTGTAACCATGCGAGAGCTCCTCGACGCCGGTGTCCACTTCGGTCACCAGACCCGTCGTTGGAACCCGAAGATGAAGCGTTTCATCTTCACCGACCGTAACGGCATCTACATCATCGACCTGCAGCAGACGCTGACCTACATCGATCAGGCTTTCGAGTTCGTCAAGGAGACCGTTGCCCACGGCGGCACCATCCTGTTCGTCGGCACCAAGAAGCAGGCTCAGGAAGCTATCCAGAACGAGGCTGAGCGCGTCGGAATGCCGTACGTCAACCACCGTTGGCTGGGCGGCATGCTGACCAACTTCCAGACCGTGTCCAAGCGCCTTCACCGCATGAAGGAACTGCAGGCAATGGATCAGGCTGAGGACGGCTACGCCGGCCGTGGCAAGAAGGAAATCCTCATGCTCACCCGCGAGCGCACCAAGCTTGAGCGCGTTCTCGGTGGCATCGCTGACATGAGCAAGATTCCGTCCGCCATGTGGATTGTTGATACCAACAAGGAGCACATCGCGGTTTCTGAGGCTCACAAGCTGAACATCCCGGTTGTCGCTATTCTCGATACGAACTGCGACCCTGATGAGGTTGACTACCCGGTGCCGGGCAACGATGATGCCATCCGCGCCACCACCGTTCTCACCCGCGTTATCTCCACTGCAGTGGAGGAGGGCCAGAAGGCACGCAAGGAGCGCGAGCTCGAGGCTGCCAAGAAGGCCGCCGGGGATGACAACAAGGAAGAGGTTGCACCGAAGGTTGAGGCTTCTTCTGAGGAGGTCGCTCCCAAGGTAGAGGAGTCCAAGGAAGAGGTAGCCCCCAAGGTTGAGGCTTCCGAGGAGTCCGCTAAGTAATTCTAGGGGTCGATGATCCCGGGGAATTATCCCCCCTCTAGGCCCTCACGTACTACGCATGCGTGAGGGCTTTTCTATGATGTTCCTGGCATCGCAAACGAGCAATACTGGGAAACTTCAAGTACGCTTTATTAAGCGAAAACGATCCACAAAAATTTAACTCAAGGAGGATCGCCCAACAATGGCGAACTACACCGCTGCAGACGTGAAGAAACTGCGTCAGATGACCGGATCCGGCATGCTGGATTGCAAGAATGCCCTGAGTGAGACCGACGGCGACTTTGAAAAGGCCGTCGAGCTGCTCCGTATCAAGGGGGCAAAGGACGTAGGCAAGCGTGCAGACCGCGACGCTGCCGAGGGCATCGTTGCCATCTCCGGCAACACCATCGTCGAGGTTAACGCTGAAACCGACTTCGTGGCCAAGACCCCTGAGTTTATCGAGTTCGTGGATGCCGTCGCTGCTGCCGCCGGTGAAGCCAAGGCGAATTCCGCTGAGGAGCTTGCCGCCGTCGAGGTTAATGGTCGCCCTGCAGCTGACGTTCTCCAGGAGATGTCCGCAAAGATCGGTGAGAAGCTTCAGCTTCGTCGCGCTGCCACCCTTGAGGGTGCACATGTCGCCACCTACCTGCATCAGCGTTCCGCCGACCTGCCGCCGGCCGTGGGCGTGCTCGTAGCCTACGAAGGCGAGGGTGACTCCGCGAAGGAAGCAGCGCACCAGGTGTGCCTCCAGGTTGCGGCCCTTAAGGCTCAGTACCTGACCCGCGAGGATGTTCCCGCTGAGGTCGTCGAGAAGGAGCGTTCCATCGCCGAGCAGATCACTCGCGAAGAGGGTAAGCCGGAGAAGGCTATCCCGAAGATCGTTGAGGGTCGCCTGGGTGGCTTCTACAAGGACGTCGTCCTGCTCGATCAGCCGAGTGTTGCTGACAACAAGAAGACCGTTGGCAAGCTGGCCGAAGAAGCTGGCATCACCGTCACCGGCTTCGTCCGTTACGAGGTTGGCCAGAAGTAACACGACTGGCTCTTAGCTAGCAGGATCCTGCGGATCTAGCAGTTCTGCTTTTGGGCGCACCATCGTTTCCAGTGGGAACGGCGGTGCGCCTTTGTTATACGGTAAGATAAAGCCGATTGACTAGCAGCGAATAGCAACAGGAAGGACAGACTCGTGGTCGACGAGATCGCAGAACAATCCAGCCGAGGTGGGTTCAAGCGTGTCATGCTCAAGCTTGGCGGAGAGATGTTTGGCGGTGGCCAGGTCGGAATTGATCCCGACGTAGTGGAGAATGTGGCGAAGCAGATCGCTGAAGTGTCTAACAATGGCACCGAGGTGTGCGTTGTGATCGGTGGCGGCAACTTCTTCCGTGGAGCTGAACTGCAAAAGCGTGGACTGGACAGGGCCCGCAGTGACTACATGGGCATGCTGGGAACGGTAATGAATTGCCTCGCCCTTCAGGATTTTCTTGAGCAGCAGGGCGTGGAAACCCGTGTGCAGACATCGATCAACATGGCCCAAGTGGCCGAGCCCTACCTTCCATTGCGTGCAAAGCGCCATCTAGAGAAGGGGCGCGTTGTCATCTTTGGTTGCGGCATGGGCATGCCGTATTTCTCCACTGACACCACCGCTGCCCAGCGTGCGTTGGAGATCGACTGTGAGGTTCTCCTCATGGCAAAGGCCGTGGATGGCATTTACAGTGATGATCCACGCACCAATCCTGATGCGGAGCTTTTTGAATCCATTACACCCGACGAAGTCATCCGTCGTGACCTGAAAGTCGCCGATTCCACCGCTTTCTCCCTGTGCAAGGACAACGGGATGCCGATTCTGGTGTTTAACCTCCTCACGGAAGGGAACATTCGTCGAGCGGTCAGTGGCGAGAAGATTGGTACCCTGGTGAGCAAGTAGTTCCGATTCCGTGTTCGTGCCACCGTCTCCGGGCGGAATGTCACACACTGATACCAATCGGCATGAACAGCGGAGACGAACAGTCCTACGACCCGTTCCGGAGCAGAGGAGAAACGTCCTCCTCTGGGCGCGGTTCCCAGAAAGTGAATTCATTACAAACGAGCGATGGAGAAAGGTTTTCTTACATCGCCTCCGAAGGAGAAGTAGACTCTAACCATGATTGATGAAGTAATCCTTGAAGCCGACGAGCGGATGGAAGCCACCGTGGATCACACCCGCGAGGAGCTTTCCCACATCCGCACGGGACGCGCTAATCCGTCAATGTTCAACGGCGTGATTGCGGAGTTCTACGGCCAACCAACCCCTATTAACCAGATGGCTACCATTTCTGTTCCCGAGCCACGTATGCTGCTCATTAAGCCGTACGACATGAACTCGATGGACGATATCGAGCGTGCAATTAGAAACTCTGATCTCGGTGTAAACCCGACAAACGATGGCCAGGTTCTGCGCGTAACGGTTCCGCAGCTCACAGAGGAACGTCGTCGCGAGATGGTGAAGGTAGCCAAGTCCAAGGGTGAGGAAGGCAAGATCGCCATCCGAAACATCCGCCGCAAGGGGATGGATCAGCTGAAGAAGATCCAAAAGGACGGCGACGCTGGCGAGGACGAGGTGCAGGCTGGCGAGAAGGAACTGGACAAGGTTACTAAGAAGAACGAGACTCGCGTGGAAGAGCTCGTGGAAGCGAAGGAAAAGGACCTGATGGAGGTCTAAACCGGAGCCCACGTCCAGACGCTCTACGGGTATCCACAGAGCGACGACCTAGCGCCACGGCGACACCCGTGGCGCGTTTGTCGCAGTGGATACAGATGAGGAAAATGCGTAATTCGCCTGCAGTGCTGAGTCCAAGATATGCAGGGGAGGATACACGCATAAGCAGTTTCTGGGTCCAATCAAGCGTGGACAGTGCCTGTTCGTGCTTGAAATAGGACACACGGCGAATCTTTATTGCCTCAAGAATGCATCGTTGTGGACTAGGCTCGAGGGGAGTACGCGCAGTGCTTCTGCACCTCCGCGCGCTGAAAGCCTCGCCCTGAACAGCGAGGGAGCCCCGATCCCCGTTTTTTCGACGATCACCAAGGAATCACAAGAAGCACAATGTCCCGTCCAGACTTTTCACGGTTCAGCTGGGAACAGCTTTCAGAGGTCCGCATACCGCGGCCAAAGAATGACTCCGGGCGCAACATGCCCGCCGCCATCACCACAAGCGTCATTCTCATCGCGATCGTCCTGGTTGGTATCCTTGTCGGCCCCGTTGCCTGGTACCCGATTGTCGCGACCGCCGTCGCGCTAGCCACGTGGGAAGTCCATCGGCGTCTGACCGAGGGGGGCTATGCTATGAGCCTGTCCATTCTCCTCTTCGGCGGGCAAATCATGGTGTGGTCCTCGTGGCCGTGGGGATTGTGGGGGCTCATGGCGGGCTACGTGAGCAGCATCCTCCTTGTAATGTTCAGTCGGCTGTTCAGAAACGGTAGGCATACCCCGCCACGCAACTACTGGCGTGATATGTCGATGTCCGTATTCGTGCTGACGTGGATCGCCCTGTTCGGATCGTTCATCGCCATGTTGTCGAACATCACTCGACATGATATCCCCGGGCCCATGTTTATCCTGACGTTTATGCTCTGCGTCATCGCCAGTGATACGGGCGGTTTCCTTGCCGGTGTTGGTTTCGGTTCACACTCCATGGCTCCGGCGGTGAGCCCGAACAAATCGTGGGAGGGGTTCGCCGGTTCGCTTGCCCTCGGCATGGTAGTCGGTGCTCTTACGGTTCGTTTCCTGCTTCACGCAAATCCACTCTTGGGAGTGGTTCTTGGGGCTCTTCTCGTGATCGCAGCGACGTTGGGCGATCTTGTGGAAAGCCAATTTAAGCGCGAGTTGGGTATCAAGGATATGTCGCGGATGCTTCCTGGACACGGTGGGCTCATGGATAGGCTCGATGGAATGCTGCCCGCCGGTGTGGTGACGTGGCTCATTTTGTCGATTCTTCAGACTTAGTCTGAGGAAAGCACACCCCCTGTGGAGTATCCCTCCCGAACAATGCACACAGGCGATGATATTCCGTCCGCGGTTTTCCGTCAGCGTCTAAAAAAGAGAACACATCGCTAGTGGGTCTTGTAGTCGCGTTGCTCACCGAATAGCCCAGGTGGTGTGCAGAAATTCAGTAGTTACCAGCGCAGTCAGGAAACAGCTCGGGCGGTGAAGCGGTGCGCGACGGGAACTCGTTGGGGGATTGCTCGCTCTTTCTGGCACAATGAGGGTTATTATGGCTGAACCTGTTGTTTTGAACTTTAACCGTGCCCGGCGCTCGATGCCGCCGAAGCATTATGCCGATTACACCAAAGACGAGCGGATCGAGATTCTCAAGGAGCTTGGCCTCCCTAAGTTCCGAGACAACCAAATCGCGCGCCATTATTACGGCCGGTTTGAGGCAGATCCTGGACTGATGACTGACCTTCCTGAGTCTGTCCGTACGACGGTAGGGGAGAAGCTTTTCCCCCAGTTGATGTCTCCGGTGCGGGAGACATCCGCAGACGATGGCAAGACCCAAAAGATGTTATGGAAGCTCCACGATGGAACGCTTCTTGAGTCTGTATTGATGGAATACCCAGATCGCGCAACACTGTGCATTTCCTCCCAGGCCGGATGTGGAATGGCATGCCCATTTTGCGCGACCGGTCAAGGCGGTCTCGACCGCAATCTTTCTACGGGGGAGATCGTTGACCAAGTGCGTGCTGCAGCTGCCACCATGCAGGCTAAGGGCGGCCGCTTATCCAACATCGTGTTTATGGGCATGGGTGAGCCCTTGGCCAATTACAACCGCGTTCTCAGTGCCATCCGTCAGATCACGCAGCCGTCGCCGGAGGGTTTCGGTATCTCCCAGCGGGGCATCACACTGTCGACGGTGGGGCTGGCTCCTGCTATTCGACGCTTCGCCGCTGAAGGTTTGTCTTGCCGGCTTGCGGTGAGTCTTCATACTCCTGACGACGAGCTCCGCGATTCTCTGGTTCCCGCTAACAACAGGTGGTCTATTGCAGAGGTTCTTGATGCCGCGCGGGAGTACGCAGAGGCCTCAGGCAGGCGGGTATCGATTGAGTACGCCCTCATTCGCGATATCAATGATCAACCGTGGCGGGCGGACCTACTTGGTAAGAAGCTGCATGGTGCCTTGGGATCCAAGGTGCACGTTAACCTCATTCCACTGAACCCGACACCGGGATCGAAGTGGGATGCAAGTCCCAAACGTGTGCAGGACGAGTTTCAAAAGCGCGTCATCGCGCGCGGGGTCACTTGTACTGTTCGTGATACCCGTGGCCAAGAAATCGCCGCAGCATGTGGACAGCTCGCTGCTGAGGAGCGAACAGGCGCGGCGGCTCGGCGTGCGAAGGAAGCAACCGCGGAGGCAGCTCGCCTGACCGATGAAGCCGCGCGCAACAGTAAGCAGCGATAAGAGTCGGTAACCATCTGGCTGGTCCTCATGCGTTGGTGTTCGGCCACCCGCACCATTTGTGGTGGCCGCAATACCAGGCAGCAGACAGTTTGTAAGACTCGTGGTCGGTTGCGCCTTTCGGGATAAATACAAACGTCTCGCCCTGCTTCCTGGCGCTGGGGCGTGCGGTGGGAAAGCCGCTTGGGAATCATCAATGCCAGTCTGAGGGGCGGGGCTACCAATAGGAACACCAGGGCACATGGCCGCCAATAGGAACGTCAGGGCACATGGCCGCCAAGAACGTGGCTGATCGCTAAAACTGGGCCGGCTGCGTGATGTGGGTGATGACTGCGACGGGTGAGTGCCGGAAGAAAGCAAAGGTAAACCGCCTTTCACCAAAAGTGGAAGGCGGTTTAGATTACCCTACTACTCCGAAAAAGGAGGTCTGTGGCGTTCCTGTGACGTACGTCGATGGGAATCCGGCGAGGCGGATCGGTTCATCGCTTGTAGCAGTGAACAGTCACTGGCTTGTGCGTCACATGACGCGCAAGTGCACGACGAGGAGAAGTATTACTTTTCTTCGATGACAGCAGTTGCTGCCTCAGGCGCAGCAACGTGGCGAGCCGGTGCCTCGGTGCGGTGAACGAGAGCCGGATCGTAGTTGAGGCTGCGAAGTTGGGAGTCGGTGAGGTTGGCGTAGTCGCCAGTAAGGTGCTTCTGGTCGTAGTTCCAGTTCTTCTCCTGGTATCCCTGCGGCTGGTTGTTCGCTGTCACCTTGCGTACCTGGTTGAGATCAGGCTTGATCGCGAACACGATGAGTCCGAGGGCGATGACCACAGCGAGCGTCACGAGCCAAATGGTCTCAACGTGACCCCGGTGGTTACCGAAGTTGAAAGCCAGGAGGAGTACGACACCGATCCAACCACAGATCTGAATGACACCGTTGCCGATGCGGTGCCAGCCCCACTTAGCCGACGGCTCGTCGAGGGTGTTTACTCCGTTGTAAATTTCTCCGCCCTGTTCAGCCTGTACAGCCGGCTTGCGATTCTTGCGAGCCTTCTTGACCTTCTTGCCGGAATTGGCATTTTCGGCATTCACAGTGTGGGAACCAGCCACGGTAACTCCTTATTCCATCAACGTGAGCGCCGGGCGCCAGTAGCAGCAAGAAACTAGCTACCGTGGCGTGCGCAACGCTGCACGTGCACTTTTATCTAGACAGACTAAATCTTTCCACACTTTCTCTACTTCGTCGAACAACCAGCCGCGTATCACTCAAATATCCGCCTTTCGACGTACCCTATTTCCCGCGTAGGGGGTAGGGACCATGTATCCACAGGCTCCACCATTGGGTACGCGAAGACGTTACCGGCGCTGGGAAATCCTCGCTCTGGACGGCTCGCATTGAATGCGCTCACCCCGTTTCCTTCTGCGTGACGGTCGGGTTGCTCGAGAATCTGTAACGGATGACGTTAGTATGTGAATGAGCTATTTTTCGTGGTTGTGAACGCACATGTGTTTTCCAACCTATGCTCGGCGATGTCTGGGTGCTCTCACACGAATCGGGTGAGGGCATCTGCCTACTAGTGTTTTCTATGACACCGGGTAGCCGGAAAGACACCGGGCATGCGGAAAATGCCGTCTCCTTGTTCGGTCAGGGCAACCTCCGAGTAAGGCACCTCCGAGTGAAAGAGCATCCGAGAAGGTGGCATCCGGACTGGGCAGCGGTGTCTGGCAGCAACAGGCGGGTAGATTCACAAACGTAGACGAAGAAACATGAAGGTAAGGCAGGGTTAGATGCCACGGACAGTTTTGATTTTGGGATCCACAGGATCCATTGGAACTCAGGCGTTGGAAGTAATTGCAGCCAACCCCGACAAGTTCCGAGTAGTAGGTATCGCAGCGGGTGGATCGCACACGGATGTGCTCATCGAGCAGGCTCGAGCACTGGGACTTTCCCCATCGCAGGTTGCAGTAGCGCGTCATCATGAAGCAGTGGAAGACGCACTAGGTGGAGAGGTTATTACAGGATCTGATGCTGCGGAACAGCTAGTTCGCTCAGTGAAGGCGGATACCGTTCTCAACGGACTCGTTGGATCGATGGGTCTAGCAGCTACCCTCGCAGTCCTTGATCAAGGCGAAGTGCTCGCCCTGGCTAATAAGGAGTCTCTCGTTGCCGGTGGCGAGCTAGTAATGAAGAAGGCCACTCCTGGACAGATCGTTCCAGTGGATTCGGAACATTCGGCTATGGCGCAGGCACTGAGGTCGGGGACCCACGGTGAGATTCGGTCCCTCGTACTCACAGCATCGGGTGGTCCCTTCCGCGGCTGGACGCGCGAGGAGATGTGGGATGTCACCCCGGGACAAGCCGCCAAACACCCAACGTGGTCTATGGGCCAAATGAATACCCTGAATTCGGCGACGCTGGTGAATAAGGGGCTGGAGCTGATCGAGGCCAGCCTGCTCTTCGATGTGCTGGCGGAGAAGATCGAGGTCACTGTTCATCCTCAGTCAATCGTGCATTCGGCTATCACATTTGTCGATGGGGCTACCATTGCGCAGGCCTCCCCGCCGTCCATGAAACTTCCAATTTCACTGGCGTTGAACTGGCCGGATCGTGTTCCAGATGCGCAACCGCATCTTGACTTCTCGCAAAAATATGAGTGGACGTTTGAACCCGTGGACGAGGTAAATTTCCCGGCTGTCCGACTTGCCCGGGAAGTGGTAACCAGGGGCGGAACGTGGCCAGCAGTGTTTAACGCTGCGAATGAAGAAGCAGCAGCGGAATTCCTTGCCGGGCGCCTCCAATTTCCACAGATTGTCGATGTGGTGGAGTCTGTTTTGGGCAAAGCTGATGATTTTGCCGGTACTCCACGCGATTTCGATGACGTGATGGCCACGCAGGACGCTGCCAGGCGTTGCGCCCATGACGTGCTAGGGTCCCTGCAGTCCGACTAAGCGGGCGCAGCTCTCAGGAGGCTGGATTGCTGTTCGTCACGATTCCGCTCAAAAGAGCGAAGCTGGGAGCTTCCCTCACCTGAGATGTGGATCCAGCTAGTTCCGTGTGTATCTGGGTAAGTAGGACGTGACCATCCCCAGCCTCCATCGCGAGCTTTGTACCTGCACAGGGAAACGTGGAAAGTACCGCTGATTGGCGGTACATGGCACAATCGGGTTACTATTCCCGCGCGCTTCGGTGTGGATCACATGACCAAGAAAGAAGGATGACCGCCGCATGAGTTACTTCCTGGGAGTAGTCCTATTTGCTGTCGGAATAGCAGTGACAATTGCTCTCCACGAGTTTGGGCACTTCGCCATCGCGCGTCTATCTGGCATGCGTGTAAGGCGCTTCTTTGTCGGGTTTGGTCCTACGCTCTGGAAAACCACCAAGGGACACACAGACTACGGCTTTAAGGCAATTCCCCTCGGGGGATTTTGTGACATCGCGGGAATGACAGCGCTCGATGAGATGACCCCCGAAGAAGAGTCTCAGGCGATGTACAAGAAGCCCGCGTGGAAGCGGATCGCTGTGATGTCCGGTGGCATCGCCATGAACATCCTCGTGGGAACAGTCATTCTTTACGGTTTGGCTGTCACGACAGGCCTGCCAAATCCGCACCCCGATGTCACCCCAGTGGTGGCAGAAACGAAATGCATTGGACAAGGGTGCGAGGGGAGCGGACCGGCCTTCGAAGCAGGTATCCGACCCGGCGACGCTATTCGGAGCGTTGGAGGGGTGGAAACGCCCTCATTTATCGATGTGCGGAATGAGGTGTTTACCCATCCCAACGAGACAGTCGACATTGCCGTAGAACGAAACGGTGAACTTCTTACATTCCCCGTTCGAGTAGAGAGCGTCGAGGCAACAGCGGCAGATGGCACCGTCAAGGAAGTCGGAGTCATCGGAGTTTCCAGCGCGCCGATTAAGGATGCCTACCTCACGTACAATCCAGTCAATGCGGTTGGGGCGACGGCATCGTATGCAGGAGATCTTTTTGTTGCCACGTGGGACGGCCTCAAATCGTTCCCGGGCAAGATTCCCGGTGTCGTATCTGCGATTTTCGGCGGCGAGCGTGATCAGTCGTCGCCCATGAGTGTCGTCGGTGCCTCCCGCGTCGGCGGTGAGCTCGTTGAGCGATCCCTGTGGGCCATGTTCTGGATGCTCCTGTCCAACCTCAACTACTTCCTGGCTTTGTTCAACCTCATTCCGCTCCCACCCCTCGATGGCGGGCACATTGCGGTGGTGATCTACGAGAAGATTCGTGATGCCCTCCGCCGCCTCCGTGGTCTTGCTCCTGCTGGTCCTGCCGATTACACGAAGCTAATGCCGATCACTTATGCGGCGAGTCTCGCGCTCCTTGTCATCGGTGGGCTTGTAATTGTTGCCGATGTGGTGAACCCCATAAAGTTGTTCTAAGCAGCAAACTCGGACAGCTACGCGTCCTTTGGAAGGGTAGCAGTGTAAACTGGGGCACCGAAAGTTTCCCCAGCTAGAGAATAGGTTTACGAATGCCAGCACCAATCGGACTTGGAATGCCTGAAGTACCACCAGTTCTGCACCCGCGTCGAAAGACGCGTCAGCTCATGGTCGGTAATGTCGGGGTTGGCTCCGATTACCCGGTCTCCGTGCAGTCGATGACAAACACCAAGACCCATGACATTAACGCCACTCTGCAGCAGATTGCAGAGCTTACTGCCTCTGGTTGCGACATCGTCCGCGTTGCGTGCCCGAAGACTGTGGATGCGGATGCACTCCCGATCATTGCGCAGAAGTCCCCGATCCCCGTCATCGCCGACATCCACTTCCAGCCCAAGTACATCTTCCAGGCCATCGAAGCAGGGTGTGCTGCCGTCCGCGTGAACCCCGGTAACATCCGCGAGTTCGATGGCCGAGTGAAGGAAGTGGCCAAGGCCGCAGGCGATGCAGGCATCCCGATCCGCATCGGAGTTAACGCAGGTTCGCTCGACAAGCGGATCATGGAAAAGTACGGAAAGGCCACCCCGGAAGCTCTCGTTGAATCCGCTATCTGGGAGGCGGGCCTATTTGAGGAATACGGCTACGGTGACATCGCCATCTCGGTGAAGCACCACGATCCGGTGATTATGGTGGAGGCCTACCGTCAGCTAGCAGCCAAAACGGATTATCCGCTGCACCTCGGTGTCACCGAAGCGGGTCCCGCATTCCAAGGCACTATCAAGTCCTCGGTAGCCTTCGGTGCCTTGTTGGCTGAAGGTATCGGCGACACCATTCGCGTCTCGCTGTCCACCGCACCGGTGGAGGAGATTCGTGTCGGAGACCAGATCCTTCAGTCGTTGAACCTGCGTCCCCGAAAATTGGACATCGTGTCCTGCCCGTCCTGCGGTCGTGCCCAGGTGGATGTGTACAAACTTGCGGAGGAAGTCACCGAGTCCCTGCAAGGAATGGATATTCCGCTGCGCGTTGCCGTTATGGGTTGCGTCGTTAACGGGCCAGGTGAGGCACGCGATGCCGACCTTGGTGTCGCTTCCGGCAATGGCAAGGGGCAGATCTTCATCAAGGGTGAAGTAATCAAGACCGTGCCAGAAGAAGACATCGTCGAAACACTCATCGAGGAAGCTAAGAAGCTGGATGCGCAGATGCGCGCAGAAGCCTAATACAACGCTGACACATGATGTGTAATGCGTGACCCATGATGAGAGCGGTGACGGAGGTATGACCCCGTCACCGCTTTTCTAATCCGTTCACCGCTTATTCATTCCCTCGCTGTGCAGGTGCGCTACATGCTTTCCAGGGTGTCTGCCTGACACAGGAATGGGGATAGGTAGGTGGGCAAACGTGCCACGTGAGCATCCGTGCTCCTGCACGTGGTGTCGAAGCCTGCGTTGCTCCTTCACGTACGCGCTTGTCCGATGAGGAAAACCCCTATAAATCGGTAGAAGTACCTTTCTTTAAAAGGAGGATGTTCCGCCTGCGGCTGAAAAACCGGAGGAGAAACCGGAGTATCCGCCCGCAGAATTTGCCCCGGCATCGCTGGAGGCGACAGCATCAGAGTGCCACGTACTCATGACCCAGAAGGGAATGAAGTTGTTCCATCCGTAGCCTGGGCGGTAGTCGCTGCTTGTCAGTGCAGGAGGCTCCGGTACAGTTTCCGTCTCAACATCCGAGAACTTCTCGCTCTTTACCTTCGCCAAGGTGTGGCTGTAATCATCTAACAGCTCTACGTACTCGTCGATAAAAGCCGGGGACGCTATGCGGGCGGTGAGAGCAGTGAGTCGCTCGTGGAGGTCGTCGAGGCGATCAGCAAGCGGCCCCGTGGTGACGAGGTCACGAGCATCCTCAACATCGTGTCGCAGCGCTGTGAGTTGGTCCTTACGTACCAATTCATCTCCGTGCTCCATTGCATACAGCGTATCGATATTTGCTTCTGCTGTTTCAATGTCTGCAGTGATGCTGGCGGCTTCGTCAATATCGGCTTTAGCTTGCGCGAACTCTTTGTCGGGGCTCGTCGGAGTAAGGAGACCGATGCGGTCAACAGATTGTCCCACAGCGACAAATTTATTTTGCACTTCCTCCCATTGTTCTCGTAGTCGCCTGTCTGCGAGGCTGGAGGTTAGAGAGTGTGCGCGGATGTTGATAGCATCGAGGCGCTGGGCAACATCTCCGTAGGAGCGAACCACAGAGTCATAATTATCGCGCGCGGCAAGGGTATCCCTGCGTCGCCGATTTGTCCGGGCCACGAGTGTAGAACCCGCAATCGCTGTAAGAGCGCCAGCGGCTGCACCACTGCCTATCGCCGCTCCTACTCTGTTTTCTGCAGCCTGTGCTTGAGCATCTTCCTGGAGGGCAGTGAGATCGAATGCAGCTTGCGCCCCGGCAAAGAGGCCTGCTGGAATGTTGTTCGCCTTCACCCCGGGCTTAACTGCATCAAGGGCCCGCTGGCGGTGGGAATTGTCTTCGGCAATCTGCACAGCGGCGGTAACATCGTCGGAGCCTGTGATGAAGGATTGCCGTGGATCCAGGCCAACCCCGATAATGAACGTTCCGGGAACGAATTCTTTGCCATCGGCGGTGAAGATCTCGGGGAGCTGCTTGCGAGAATATTCTTCCACCGTATCCAGGGCATTTTCGCGGTTGGTGGCAAACACCATGTAGTGAATGGTTTTTACGACGGAAGGTACCTCGAGCCGTGTGGCATCGTTTTGTAACGCCTGTTTGTCGGCATCGGACAGGATTCCGTCTTTGTCGTGAATCTCTACGGTGAACTGAGTTGTTGGTTGCAGTTCCGCCACGGCAGTGTCGAGGTGCACGGCTTCCGGTGGCGTGCTTAAAGTCCAACCGAGGCTGCCGAGTCCTAAGGCAACGACGGCGGTCACAGAACCGACAACGGCGATGGCCCTATTCCTTGGGATGGGTAGTTTAGGCATAGGTTAAGGCTAGCCTGACAATCACTCCGTGTCAGTGTGGCAGTGTGTCAGTGTGATTGTGAACAAACGGGTATGAGAACACGAGCCAGTTGCTCTCCAGTCAGCGCCCGCCGTCCGCGCCCGGCGGGGGAGAGTCGTTCGAGGGTACGGGTGCACTACATTGGGGGGATATGAAGCGGCGGATAATTGCAGCCTGCACAATAGCAGTGCTGACAGCGACGGGACTTACGGCATGTACCCCCAAGCCGAAGACCGCTAATCCGGTGGTGGAAGAGTTCGCGCAGGCGCTAAGCGAGGAAAACTACGAAGCGGCTGCAGCTCTCACGGACGATCCGGAGAGCGCTTTAAGCGAGTTCGAACAATCAGCGTCAGGCCTTCAAGCTGAAGGGGTGGATACCGCTGTTACCGGGGTGGATAACGGTGACACGCTGGCCACAGGACATGTGAAAATGACCTGGGACCTCCCGCGAGACCGGGAGTTCACGTATGCGGGAACACTCAACTTAAACAAGGTAAATAATTCGTGGGTGATTCGGTGGAATCCGAATGTTATCCATCCGTCTCTAGGCAGCAACCAGCATCTGGAGCTGCGCGCGATCGAGGCCCAGAGGGCCTCCGTAGTGACGCAAGACGGCGTGGAGATCCTCAAACCTGGTGTGAAGCACCGGATTATCGTCGACAAGCAGGAGACCAACAGTCTTCCCGGAACCGTGACAAAAATCAGCCAGGTTCTCAGCGAAAATGGTGAGCCCCCAATAGATATCCCAGGTGTATCCCGAGCGATTGCGGAGACAGATGGGGTTTACTCCGTTGCAACCGTGGGCAGTGAACACGGAGACGCAGTGAAGAAGGGGCTCGATGGTGTATCGGGAGTGACTGTCAACGATGAATCTGCCCTCGTGCGTCCACAACCGGAGTTCGCACCCGAGCTGGTGAGCGCCATCGAAAAGGAAGTGACGGAGAAAGTCGAGGGGGAAAACGGCTGGAAGGTTGTGACGGCTAATAATGACGGTGCGGTCATCGACACACTGACAACCACGCAACCACAGCTACAGGCGGCAATTCCGGTGTCGCTCGATCACAAGGTGCAGGAGGCGGCGCAGATCGCCGTCGACAGGCGCCCGGAAATGAAGGTGATGCTCGTTGCGATGCGACCATCGGACGGGGCGATTCTTGGTATTGCCCAGACTCGCAAGGCTGATGAGGACGGAAACGTGGCACTCATGGGCATGTATCCGCCGGGATCGGTGTTCAAGATCATCACGGCTATGACAGGGCTCAATAGTCAGGGGCTCACTCCCGGCTCAACGGTGCCATGCCCGGGGACGATGGAGCTCGGTACCCGCGTTGTGACGAACTACAACAGCTTTTCGCGCGGAATGACGAGCCTCACCGACGCGTTCGCTTCGTCATGTAACACGACCTTTGCCGATATTTCGTACCGCCTGGCTCCCGGTGAGCTACACGCGATGGGGCAGAGGTTTGGCCTCGGAGTGGACTACGAGATTCCGGGGCTGAGCACCGTTACCGGCTCCGTGCCAGAGGGTGAGGAACCCCTCGATCGGATTGACGCAGGTTATGGTCAGGGCGATGACCTCGTGAGTCCGTTTGGGATGGCTCTGGTTGCTTCGACAGCCGCGCATGGCTCGACACCGGTTCCGTGGCTTATCGACGGTCTTAAGACCGAAGTGAAAAATCCGGCCGAGCCGCCCGCACCGGAGCAGATCGCTCAGCTCCAGTCCATGATGCGTGCTGTGGTCACCCAGGGTACCGCCCGCGGGATGCGCGCTGGTGGCGAGATTCATGCCAAGACCGGTGAAGCCGAGTTCGCCGGAGGTTCGCATGCGTGGTTTGCTGGCTACCGCGACGACCTCGCTTTTGCCACTCTCATTGTGGGTGGTGGCGGCTCCGAATCGGCAACCGCCGTAACGGATGTGTTTTTCACGGAGCTGGATCGGCCCTAGGGAGCACCCCACTGGGGCATGCGTGGGGGTAAACCCCCACCTCGGGCAGCAAAGTTCTGCATGTCTCATCCTCCTTGCCACCTGTCTTCTGCATTGTCGATTTTTCGACGGGACGTTTGTTGATCAGGGTGGAGTGTGGACATCGATGTGCGGAAAGGACATCGGGAAGCCGCAGACACCGCGCCGATGAGACCGAGGGGACTGACGAAAACTGCCAGTGCACATGTGGCCCTGGCAGTGAATCACGATAGCTTGCACGGAGTCACGTCAGCTCGCACGACTGCCCTGAACACCGGGGCAGCCGTGCGAAATATAGGACACGAAAATGACTGGTGCGTGTGCCATCATTTCCTCTCTGTGTGGTGAGGCGCATTTTCAATGTGCGTTGACGCGCGCAGAGCTCATACAGATCGTCCACGGGCAGATGGCTAAGCCTTAGTCAGCAGCGATTACAGATGGAACGTATTCTTAAGCCAGCCGATCGCGAGGTTACCAGCGGTACCCAGAAGTGCGGCAATAGCACCAAGGGTGGCGATAATACCGAGCACAACGCCTCCAACGGTGGCACCGGCTATTGTTCCGGCAGCGCTGGATGTCGTTGCATCGCCCTTGGCATTCGAACTGCCCTGCTTATCGTCGTGACTGCCACCGTCGTTTGTGTCCTCGGCTTCGTCCTGTTTCTGGTCATTGCCACCAGTTGCACGGGCCGTCAACCACTGATCGGGTCCAATTGGATGGTCGACAATGCGGGTTTCACCAATAGATCCGAACCACGGATCGACGGGCTTACCGTCTTCCATCGAGGTACCCATGAGCCATGTGGACTGGCCACCTAACCCGATGGGTCCATATCCATCGCGCAAGATTGGGGCTCCGTCGATGTACATGTTCACAGACTGCGTCTTGGGGTCGTTCACGATAGCGACATGCATCCACGTGCCCGTGGGAACCTCATGCGACCAGTTGGAGAAGCCTTCATTGTTGGCGCCATGCGACCAGTAGCGGATTTCCCGGAGGTTGGAGACCCCGAGCATTTGCGCAGGATCGGTGTCCCCGTTGCTTGGGTCAGCATCCGTAACTCTGCCACGGCGAACGAGTGCATTGGACCAGCCGTTGTCGTCACCGTTGAAGTCCTTGTCCAGCTTGATGAAGGACTCAAGAGTGTAGCCGTTGGGGAAGTTTTCCTTGTTGATGCTGGCACCGGTAGCTGTCTCGAAGAAGTTGACATCCAGTTTCCCGAGTGGCTTCGACCAGCGCAGCGATCCTTGATCTGAAGACAACGGGTGTGCGTCGTTCTCGTAGGTGATGTCGCCGGTTACTCCACCGCGCAATGGTGCCCTTGTCATATCGGAGTTGCCAGCAACGTCAGGAATGATGGTACCGACAGGAGCTGCTTGGCCCGCTTTCAGCTTCTTGCCCTTGTATGTTGCTTCCCCGGGACGCCAGTGGACAGCCGTTCCATCGACGTGCACGTAATCCTTTGCATTCGCTGGCTTGTCTGCCTCGGTGATTGTGTACGGTTTGTATCCAGCGGAAATGATCTGCTTTGCCGTTTCGGAATAATCGGGATCGTTTCTATCGCCTTCGTCCCATTCTGGTGCGAAACCGGCGAAGCGCTCCTTGAAGTTGAGCGGAACACTGTAACTATCGCCGTCTCCAGCGGGGAGGAGATGATCGAACTGGGTGAGAGCTTCTGGCTTTTTCTCCTTTACCCAGGGGGAAAATGCGGTCATATCGAGGGAGTTGCCGGTGAGATCGAACTCGAGAAGCCCCATGAGACCATTGCCACCGAGGTACGCCATCTGATAGTCCTGCAGGATCGTCACGACATCATGACCGAAATTGTTCTGCATCACCGAATAACCCGCACCGTGGTGGTGACCCGCAATGGTGAGGAAGATTTGGTCGTTCTTGGCGATGAACGTGTCCCAGAGGTGTTGTCCATATTCGGGGGTAAGCCGAATTGTGCCTTCGCCATCGATATTTGAAATCTCGTGGGATGTCAGGATGACCGGCAGATCCGGGTGTTCGTCGATAATTTTCTGTGCCCAATCGAGTGTTTCATCCGGTGCCCGGAAACCGAGAGCAAGAACGAGGTACTTTTGGCCTTCTGCCTCGAAAATATGGTACTCGGACTCGACATCCTGACCATTGACAGTAGCCGTAGTTCGGTCACCGAAGGTCTCGTTCTTTTGTGCGCGGGCAGTGCCGAAATGAGAGGAGAAGGTGCTGGTTGAGCCGTTCATCCCGAGATCGTGGTTACCGGGGAGGATGGAATAGTTCATGCCCCCGTTTTCTAGAACGGCCATGGCGCGGTCGGCGATATCCCATTGGTCGGCTACATCGTTCTGATCGACAACATCGCCGAGGTGGGAGGTGAACGGGATATTGAGAGTCTTTGCATTATCGACGACGAAGTGTGCCTGTGAATCAAAGGGGTTGGAACCGTAGCGATTTGCGAACATCTGTCCGCCCGATGGCGCTTCGTAGCGGGAATAGAACTGGGTATCCGGCAGCACAGCGAGGGTGAAGCGTGAGCCAAGATTGTGTGCTTCACCGGGAGCGGCATCCGCTACGGCTGGGACGAGACTACCGACGAGGGCAGTAGTGACAACAAGGGATAAAAACCGGGAACGCGAACCTGTGCGCATAATTTTCTCCGTCTAGCAGTATCCCCGTCTCGCTCAGGAGGTGACGAGCCGGGTATCCGTGCTCGCACAAAGCTCTGGGAAAGGCGGGTACAAAAATTGGTCATGGGTGAAGGTAGAGACCTTCACTGACGTTCAAACTATTCAGCGGATCTAACCAGCTAATTGCGGCAAAGTTACAAGAAGTTGAGCGATTAATGAACTCTGGACAGCCTGACGAGCATTGACGCTTCTACGGGGCAGGCACGGGTGAGGTTCGTAACGTCAAGAAGGTAGCGACATTAGTGGGGCGTAGCACGTTGGCGTAGGGATATCCGCCACGGGCGAATATCAACATTTTGATTTACCGCGTACCATGATGCACATGGAAAAACGTGCACAAAATCGAGGAAAAATCGGCTCCATCCGCAAGGTACCGGAGAACATTGAGCGACCCGAGTACGTGTGGAAGGATGAGGTGCAGGAGGCCATCGGTGAGCCATATGTGCAGACCCCTGAGGTGATTGAAGCGATGCGGGAATCCTCCAAGATTGCTGCAAACGCGCTCAAGGTCGCCGGTGAGGCCGTGAAGCCTGGTGTCACTACCGATGAGCTTGACCGAATCGCCCACGAGTACATGTGCGACCATGGTGCATACCCGAGCTGCCTCGGTTACCGAGGCTTCAAGAAGTCGGTGTGCACCTCCGTCAACGAGATCGTCTGCCACGGCATTCCGGATTCTACCGTGCTGCAGGAAGGGGATATCTGCAATATCGACGTCACCGCCTACAAAAATGGTGTCCACGGTGATACCAACGCAACGTTCCTTGTCGGCGAAGTTTCCGAAGAGGTTAAGAACCTGGTTGAGCGGACGAAGGAAGCCATGATGCGTGGCATTAAGGTGGCGAAGCCAGGGCGAGAGGTCAACGTCATCGGGCGCGTTATCGAGACGTATGCCCACCGTTTTGGGTACTCCGTGGTTACCGACTTCACCGGCCATGGCGTTGGCCCCACCTTCCACAACGGACTCGTCGTTTTGCACTACGATTCCTCGGCCTACCGGGACATTCTGGAGCCTGGCATGACACTCACAATCGAGCCGATGCTGAACCTCGGTGGCCTGGACTACCGCATCTGGGACGACGGCTGGACAGTGCAGAACACCGACCTTAGCTATTCAGCCCAGTTCGAGCACACCCTTGTCATTACCGAGGATGGGAACGAGATTCTCACCATTCCGGACTAAAACACCCGGACTAAAGCTCCGAAAAAGAACCGTTCGACATGCCCCGACGCTGCACCAGAGCGTCGACAAGCTAAGAAAGGAACGCCGTGAGTGCTGTACTGATCTGCGGGACCACCTCCGACGCTGGGAAGTCCGTTCTCGTCGCCGGACTGTGCCGGGCGCTGGCGCGCCGGGGAGTATCCGTAGCGCCGTTTAAAGCCCAGAACATGTCGAATAACTCAGCTGTATGCCCTACCGGTGGGGAAATCGGCAGGGCTCAGGCGTTGCAGGCATTCGCCTGTGGGCTGGAACCTGAGGTGCGTTTCAACCCGGTGCTTCTCAAACCCGGGTCCGATAGGAGATCTCAGGTTGTCGTGCTTGGCCGCGTCGAGGGCGATGTGGGGGCGAAGGATTATTTCACCCGGCGCACCCGGATGCGGGAAGTAGCGGCGGAGACGCTGCGTGAGTTGGAGCGAGAGTATGACATTGTCGTCTGCGAGGGAGCCGGCTCGCCAGCGGAAACGAACCTGCGCGCTACCGACGTAGCCAATTTCGGATTGGCAGAGGCCTGCGACCTGGATGTCTACGTTGTCGGTGACATCGACAGAGGTGGCGTGCTTGCTCACCTGTTTGGTACCTACCACATCGTCGATGAGGCGGATCGCGCGCGGATTAAGGGATTCATCATCAACAAGTTCCGTGGCGATCCGGACATCCTCCAGCCGGGCCTCGATGACTTGTATGCCCGCACCGGTGTGCCGACCATCGGTATTCTTCCGTTCATCGATGGTTTGTGGATCGATGCGGAAGATAGCCTTCAGTCCGCAGAAGGGCGTATCGTCGGCCTCGCCGCCAGCGTTGCCCCCGGGGAAAAGACAATTTCGGTTGCAGCAGTCCGCCTCCCGCGAGTGAGCAACGCAACGGATGTTGAGGCTCTGGCAGCCGAACCCGCGACCACGGTGACGTGGACGAGCGATCCCGGCCTTGTACGCTCGGCCGACCTCGTCGTTGTCCCCGGATCAAAGGCGACGGTGACGGACTTGGAGTGGATGCGTGGCAACGGTATCGCGGACGCGCTGTGCCAACGGACGGAGCCGATTCTCGCTATCTGTGGTGGTTACCAGATGCTAGGAAAATCGATTGAAGACGATGTCGAGTCGCACCGTGGCAAGACACGTGGCCTCGGGTTGTTTGACTTGGACATCGCCTTCCACCCTGAAAAGACACTCAAGCGGTGGCCTGATGGGACCTACGAGATTCACCATGGCAGGGTGGCACGCAATGGGGATCCAACCTGGCTCGATGGCGAAGGATCGCGTGTGCGCAATCTGTGGGGCACACACCGGCATGGTGTGATGGACGATGACGAGCGCCGAAAGGACTTCCTCAGCGAGGTGTTTTCCCTCCCGCGGTCACAGGCATCATCCGCGGGGGAGCGAATGAAGCAGGTCGATCTTCTCGCTGATGCGGTGGAGGAACACCTAGACATGGATGCCTTCATCTCTCGCTACAGCCGGAATTCCTAAGCGAAGCAGGACGAACCGGAACGGCCCTCGGATCGCAGTCGCATCCGGCTACAGCTGGGTGGAGCCTAGTACAACCGAGTGCAACCGAGTTACAGCCGGGGGCGGTCAGGTTGAAACCGGGTACTGCTAGCTAGAGCCAGCTAGAGCTAGGTTCCTTCCACGGCACCTGCGGTGAGCGACATCCACCGTGCCTTCGATCTGCTGCCGGAGGGGGCGGCGGGTCGCTCGGCCAATCAGTCAGGCGGTCAGAGCCAGACGTGCCGACGCAGCTGAGCTGATTCCTGCTTCAGAAAACCCGTGCTTACCCCGGCGCTGCTCGAGCCTAGGACGCGTTCTGTGTCTTGATCCAACGCTGTGGATCTCCAACACCGTGGTGCCACAGCACCCAGAGCGGCAGGCTCATGAGCGTGACGATGAGGAAGATAGTGCCGAAGATCACCGAAGGATTCAGCGTTGCCCCGAACACCTGGATGAGCGCGGCGAAAGACACCATCGTCGTGGTGCCCACAACACCCATCACCTGAAGCGCCGATGCGACAAAGCCGGTCTGCTGTGCAGAGGCGAGGCCGAGTGTGACGGAGTTCAAACGCGGGTAGATGAATCCCATGCCTGCGGATGCAATGCCCCAACCAAGGACGGTAACCAGCCAGTGCAAGTTGAAGGCTGCGGTGGCGAAGCACATGAGCACACCGATAACCATGACAATGAAGCCGACGCGGAAGACACTTGGAGTGGCAATCGTTTCACCACGGCGGGCCTGTGTTTCCGAGCCAACGAACCACAACAATCCGGAAGCAGTTAGCGCGAGTCCCGTCATTGTCGGACCCAAGCCATACATTTGAGACAAAAGGAGCGGAATATAGATCTCGACTGTGAAGAACGTGTCCATCAAACCGCGGGTGACGATGAGACGGGGAATACCATGTTTAGCCCTAACCGTTCCCTCTGGAACGAGGGGGAGCAGGGAGAAGAACATGATCACAAGGCCAACAATCACCAGGAGGACGCACAGCAGGGGGGAAACCTGCGAGGAGGCGTTGAGGATCGACGTACCTGCCGCCAGGAAGAGAGCGGCGATGAGCATTTTTGAGCTCTTCCCCGAGCTTTCTCCTTTTTGCACCGGCATGGTGCTGGTGGCGCGGATGACCAAGACCTGCGCGATAACGAGGATAACGGTGATGAACACGAACACCGCGTGCCAGCTGAACCAAACAGTGAGAAGCCCAGCGAGACCAGGCCCCACGAGCGCCGGTAGCACGTACGCGCCGGCGAACGCAGAGAACACAGCGGGTCGTAAGCGCGGTGGGTAAACAACAGCGATGACGGCGTAAATGGCGACGATGAGCCCACCGACGCCGATTCCTTGGATTGCGCGGGAGATGAGGAACACCGCCATGTCAGGAGCGAAAATGGCCAGGATCAGGCCTGCGGTAAGAATTACCGCAGAACCGATAAGCGATGTCCGGGCACCTAGCTTGTCTGTGACAATCCCGCCTAGGACCATGCCTACGATGGATGTGGCGTACGTCGCAACAAACGTCAGGGAGTAAGCATTCACCGAGCCGAGATCAGCAACGATCCGCGGCATAATCGCCGTAACCGCGGTCTGGTCGAAGGAACTGGCGAGCATAGATACGAGGAGACCAATGGTGACTGCGGCATACGGAGGCCGGAAGATGCCTCCTCCGGAAGTTTTTCCACCCTTGCGGGAGACAGTGAGACCCCGCCCATTTCGCCTCCAGTCTCGACCTGTGGGTAGGCGAAGCAGTCGCTTGTGACCTCGGGCCATTCGCTTCTTACGCTCGGTGGGGCTGGCACCGTCAAGGGTTGTGGCAGCCTTCCTTTCCATTGCTGAAGCAGAGCGAACTGTGGATTCGACCGGCAGCGGGCGAGAGCCAGAGTCGGAGGATGCCGAGGGCGCGTTTTCGCCAGGGGAGTTGCGGTGGCGGTCATCCGGCGTCGCATTAGACTGTGCTTCTCGCGCCTTGTCTAAAGTGCCTTGCTCACGGGAATTGTCGTTCCGGTTTTCGCCTTGTGACATCTTCCTATCGTCTGCCGTCATCTTCGTCCTCCCATCGTCACGCTTGGCGTATAAACCCTTACTTTTCTAACTTACCGCCGGTTGATCCCAATCGGAGAGCATCGTGCCATGTGAGGTGATTGTCCGGTGTATCAGCCAGAGCAATCTGCGGAAAGTGCATTCCGGTTGAGGAATTACCTAAGCCCAGCGGATTCTACTACAAAGTGGTGGATCACAGCAGGCCGAATGATAAGCCTGGTGTGTGAGTAGTGACGCGGTGCTCCGCCTGGGCAAGGTGGAAATCAGGTGTAGGAACCCCAGCGATCAAACTACAAGGGCAAAAGCAGTGGCACCTGCTGGAAAAATGAGATTTGTCTCACTCAGAGAAAGCGGACACCAACAAGAAAAAGCAATATGAAAGTGGCACAGCCGCACCCTTGTCCGCCCCGCGAAGGTGCGGAGGGGTGCGGCGTGTGCGAGATCGCAGCGAGTCCGGAATGGACTCCCGCAATGCCAAGAAAAGTCACTCGAAGAAGAGGCAGCAAGAGAAATCTGGTACTTCGGCTCGAACGCGATGCGTGAGAATTCAGGAGCAACCGCACATTCGCACCGTCTCGCTACGTACCGCGAGCCCGTCTTGCAGGGCAGTCCTGCGAGTTCACATGGCAGCAGTTGTCTATCGTCATGCTTACGATCTCAGGATCTCACGTTCTCAGGATCTCACGTTCTCAGGATCGTTCGAGAGGGCGATTATTAGTCGAGACCGAGCAGAGCATTCTCAATGACTTCCGGGAGGGCGGGATGAATCCAGTATTGCTTGGTTGCCAGATCTCGGTACCCAATACCCCAAACCATCGCGGTAATCAGTTGCTGGATGAGGGTTGTGGCCTGGGGGCCGATAATATGCGCGCCGAGCAGCTTGCCAGTGGCGGAATCACCGATGAGCTTTACAATGCCGGTGGAATCTTCCATTGCCCAGCCGAAGGCGACATCGCCGTAGTTTTGAATTTTCACGGTTACGGAGCCCGATTTTTCGCGTGCTTCCTCCTCTGTAAGCCCAACGGTTGCGATTTGCGGGTGAGTAAAGATTCCTGCTGGGACATAATGGTGAGGAAGTGTGATGAGGTTATCTGGGTTCAGCACATTGTTTGCTACTGCACGGGCCTCGGCATTGGCGACGTGCTTGAGCTGGAACGTGTTGCAGGCATCTCCCAGCGCCCACACGCCCTCGCAGGAGGTGCGGCCAAACTCGTCAACGGTGATGAGGCCACGGTCATGGGCGATACCTGAGGCCTCGAGATTGAGGAGATCTCCGTTGGGAATTCGACCGGTCGCAGCCAGAAAGATATCCGCAGTAACACGTGAAGAATCATCCAGTACCGCTGTGACCTGACCGTTTTCCTCTGTCGTTAGAGAATCAATTTCGTGGCCGAGGTGTAAGTCCCAACGCGTTGCGGCGATCTCGTTGAACCGCTGGCGGATGTCCGCGTCGAGCGTCTTGAGCAACTCACCTGAGCGGTTAATGATGCTGACCTTCGTACCCAGTGCGGAAAAAACGTGCGCAAACTCGGCGGCGATAACACCGCCACCTTGAATAATCATGGATGAGGGGAGTTCCTCAAGCCGCATAATGTCTTTGTTTGTGTAGTAACGAACCCCAGAGTCCTTGACCACATCAAGGACATTGGTTCGAGCGCCCGTGGCCAGGATGATGGTGTCACCTGAAATTTCCCACTCTGTATCGCCTTGCCCCGTCGACAGAGTTTTCGGTCCGATGAACCGGGCGTGTTTGTCGAAAACCGTGATATTTGGAGTTTCGTCGCCACGTCGGTACTTCTCTCCACCCTCGGCTATCGGATCAATACGTTTGCCAAAAATGCGATTCTGAAGCTCGTTCCAGTCGATACCCTCGTAAGAGGTACGAAGGCTGAGGGAGGACGAATCCGCCGCTTCGAAGGCGCGGTCGGCGGCATAGACAAACATTTTGGTGGGAATGCAGCCAACATTGAGGCAGGTGCCACCGAACCGATCTTCTTCGACGATGGCTATCGACATGTCATCGAAGCGCTCGTCTGGGATCATATTTCCGCTGCCGGTACCGACGATGATGAGGTCAAAGTGGGCTGAATGAGCCATGAGAAATCGTTGCTCTTTCTTTGCTCTAAAAGGTCATGAACAATTCGCAGGATATGTGACGGAACCTTCGTAGCGCGCCGGGAGACAACACGTGCCTGCGCCTCGCGCCCGGTCTGTCGCATAGCGCATGCCTCTAGTCTACGAGAAATCGGTGTTGTGGCTCGCAGAGTGAAATCAGCTAGCCAGGCCCGTGGGCGATGAACGTGCGCACATGCCTAGAAAGAACGCGTGGGAGGAAGCAGAAAAGAGAAGGTTCATTGGCTTTCCCGCAGGATTTCCCTCACCCGCATCCGTATACAACGTCCGAAAACGGCTGCCGTTCGCGGCAGCTGCGGATGGCAACCGTAAATTACGCCCGTAAACGTTAGCCGTAAAATGCACCCAAACTGCAGCTGGCATTCTCTGGAGCTTCGAAGCATCTACACTCCTATCTTCTAGTCATGCGTGGCGACCCGGCATACGCGGGTCGGTGCGGTTGGGAGGCTCAGGTCGGAAGAAGGGCCACGGCCTGTAAGAAGCAGGCAGACTAATGACTAACCGGAGCGATAGTGGTTAACCACTCGGCGGTGACCTCGAAAGCTTGCTTGCGTGGAGTCGGGAGCGAGAGAAAGACATCGTGACGGGCGCTTTCAATCGCACGAAGGTCGACGGCTGATCCCAGTTTCGGAGACCAGGTAGCGACGTGGTCAACGTCGATGACGGCATCGGCTGTGTCAGTTGCAGCAGAATAGGGCTTATTAAGCCACGATTTTGTCGAGCTAAGCGCCAGGATAGGGACATCGCACTGAATCTTTCCCTCGTGAATGAGGTTTTGGTAGTGCATGACCGTGTTAAGGAAACCCCAGTACACAGGGTGGCCATGGACAGGCTTCATTTCCTCATTGAAATCCCACTCACCGTGGTAATTCTTGCTCAGGGACTCACCGTATGCAGAAAGATTGCCCCCCTTGACCTCAGATTTAGGGTTAACGCGGGACATGATCCCGCCGAGAACTTTCGCCCCAGCCACCACAACGGGGTTGTACTGCATGTCCAGCCACGGACTGTTAAGAATGAGGCCGGCGATCGTTGTGGTCAGCGGGTTGCCATCTGTAGCAGTGTTGCGGAGGTGGTTGAGCCAAAGAGGCAGGATGAGGCCACCCGTTGAGTGTCCCATAGGGGCAAGAACGTCGTGCTTGCTCGCTATAAGCGTTGCCGCTATGGAGAGTTCTTCAAAGTGGTAGGCCAGGTCCGACGCGTAATGCCAGGACTGTCCTGGGCGGTGAGAGCGTCCACACTTGCGCAGATCGAGGGCATAGAAGGCATAGCCTCGAGAGGTGAAGAACGTCGCCTCGTGTTTTTGAAAGAAATAATCAGACAGGCCATGGACGTAGAGGAGTGCTGGTCTCTCGTAGTAATCCTCTGGAGACAGGCCCTCAGGAAGATAGCGCACAAGAGTCGCGATGAGGTCTCCTTCGCCGTCAGGATCCGCGCTCAAGGGGATAGTCATTTGTGTAAACCCATCACCCAGCATGTCCTTTTCCCAGGAGGATTCTTGTGCGAAGGCAGTTACGAGTGCGTCTGGTACGTTCCGGCTATCACCTGTCATGCAAGCAAGCATATTATATGCGGTTTCTTCTGGGGCAGTGTGGTAGCGACATAACGGGAAATGGTGTTAGGGGGTGCCGGTAGCGGTGGGGCGGTGCATCGGTGGTGTCTGCGTGGTGGAGGTTTGTCTCATGGGATGAAAATTTCCTGCGTATGTGTTAAGTCATGGTCGCCGAGGGGCCTAAAAGTGAGGTACGCTACGTCGGTTGTATTCCCGTGAGTTCATTCACCTATTTACACCCAATTAGGGGCATGAACCTGGTGTTTTGGGTGAGTTAGCTCCACAATGAGGCTCGAGAAGTGCAACTCGGGGGTAGGATTTGAAGCAACCGAAAGTGCATGCGCAAGCACCCCTCCGGTTGTGCCGAGGGGAAAGACCGAGCAAGCGATGCTACGTAGACATGGCATAGTGGATGTGTCGTAGGTTGTGGTCCAGCGCGGGTTTTCTCCGCGTGACTATCAGCCTGCTCGTTTTTCTGCATGCCACGATCTCTACGAGGATCCTTGCTCCGCCGGCTGCGGGCAGCACGTAGCTTTGTCGCGTGCTTTTCGTTAGCGTGCGTTGACCGTAAACATAGTGCAGGAAGTGGTTCACAAGTTGTTAGGTAACAATCTCCCCAAGAAAGTTAGCGACGAGGTGGATGTAGTCCTCATCGGCGGAGGTATCATGAGCGCCACTTTGGGTGCCATGATCAAAGCCCTCGAGCCGGAGTGGACGCAGCTCGTCTTTGAGCGCCTGGATGCGCCCGCACAGGAATCCTCGTCCCCGTGGAATAACGCCGGCACCGGCCACTCCGCGCTGTGCGAGCTTAACTACACCCCCGAGGTAAACGGCCGCATCGACGTTAAGAAGGCCGTCAATATTAACGAGAAGTTCCAGCAGTCGCGCCAGTTCTGGTCTCACCAGGTTGAGACCGGTGTGCTGAAGGATCCGAGCGGATTCATCAACCCGGTTCCTCACGTTTCCTTCGGCCAGGGGCAGGAGCAGGTCAACTTCCTCCGTAAGCGGTACGAGACGCTTGTCAAGCACCCGCTCTTCCCGGGAATGCAGTTCTCTGATGACAAAGAAGTCTTCAGCGAGAAGCTGCCGCTCATGGCTAAGGGCAGGAACTTCAACCACGAGCCTGTAGCGATTAGCTGGACTAAGGCCGGCACCGATATCAACTACGGCAACCTAACCAAGCAGTTCCTCAATCACTCGGTGGAACAGGGCACAGAGATCCGGTACGGCCATGAGGTTTTTGATCTCCGTAAGGATGGCACGGGTTGGAAGGTGTACGTCAAGAACGTACACACCGGTGACCAGAAGTGCGTTCATGCCCACTTTGTGTTTGTCGGTGCCGGTGGCTACGCGCTACCGCTTCTTATGAAGTCCGGCATTCCGGAGATCCGCGGTTTTGGTGGTTTCCCTGTCGGTGGCCAGTGGCTGCGGTGCACGAACCCCGAGATTGTTGAGCAGCATGAAGCTAAGGTATACGGCAAGGCAAAGATCGGTGCGCCTCCGATGTCCGTTCCGCACCTCGACACCCGCGTCATCGACGGTGAGCGCAGTCTTCTCTTCGGGCCGTATGCAGGTTGGACACCGAAGTTCCTGAAGAAGGGATCTTGGTTGGATCTGCCTAAGTCCTTCCGCCCGACGAACCTCTTCTCCATGCTGTCTGTGGGCTTCCAGGAGATGCCTCTGACGAAGTACCTGATTGAGGAAGTTCTCAAAGATCAGGATGACCGAATTGAGGCACTGCGGGAGTACATGCCGACAGCTCAGGCTGAGGATTGGGAACTGGTCGAGGCCGGCCAGCGTGTGCAGGTCATCGCCCCGGTTGTCGGCCCGAGCTTCGGTAAGCTGCAGTTCGGTACGCAACTGATCTACCACTCCGATGGTACGATTGCTGGTGTTTTGGGTGCATCCCCGGGTGCGTCCATCACCCCGTCCATCATGATTGAACTGTTGGAGCACTGCTTCGGCGATCACATGATTGAGTGGGGTGACAAGATCAAGGAAATGATCCCGTCCTACGGCATCCGTTTGACAAACAATGTTGACCTGTTCAACGAGCAGTGGGAAAGGACACAGAAGACTCTCGAACTGGAGGACTAGTCCTAATGGCCAACACCCCCTATCCGTTTACTGCAGTTGTTGGTCAAGATCAGCTCAAGCTAGCGCTCATCTTGACCGCAATTAGCCCTCGGATTGGGGGTGTTGTTGTGCGTGGGGAGAAAGGCACTGCCAAGACGACGACGGCACGAGGATTTGCTGCACTCATGCCACAGGGCCAGTTAGTTAATCTGCCGCTTGGTGCCACGGAAGATCGGGTCGTGGGTTCCCTCGACTTGGAAAAAGTTCTCACAACTGGTCAGGCCGAGTTTCGTCCGGGCCTGCTCAGCGAGGCGAATGGGGGGATTCTTTACGTAGACGAAGTTAACCTCCTCAGTGATCACCTGGTTGACGTCCTGCTGGATGCTGCAGCCACCGGACGAGTCACCGTTGAAAGGGATTCCATTTCTCACACGGAAGAAGCACGGTTCGTGCTCGTCGGCACAATGAACCCGGAGGAAGGGGAGTTACGTCCCCAGCTTCTGGACAGGTTCGGACTCGCCGTGGATGTTGTCGCCTCCCACGATGTGGCCCAGCGTGTTGGCGTAATCCAGCGACGCATGGCGTTCGAAGCAGATCCGGAAGCATTTGTGGCGAAGTTTGCAGAACCCGAAGCTGCAGTGGAGCGCGCACTCGTGCGGGCACAGGAAATTGTCCAGAGCCTGACTTTGAGTGCTACGAACTTGAAGCGGATAGCGACGGTATGTGCGGGCTTTGACGTCGACGGGATGCGTGCTGATTTGGTCATCGCTCGCGCAGCTGCAGCACACGCAGCATGGCGGTTGGCTACAGCCAGCGATGCTGACGGCAGCGACAATCTCATTGCGGAAGTTACGGATACGGATATCCGAGCCGCCGCCGAACTTGCGCTTCCCCATAGGATGAGGCGAAATCCATTCGATAGCCCCGAACTAGACCAGGATCGCTTGGACGAGTTGATGAATGAGCCACTGCCAGAAGACGACCCGGAGCCAGATCCTGAGGAAGAGGATGGAGATCCGGGACGCTCCGATTCTGGCGAAGGCGACGGGGATGCGGCCGACGATAGTGAGTCCCACGGTAACGATGAAAATACGACTGAAAGTGATTCCGGCAATCGGGAGCAGCAGTCTCCGGCCACACCCGCGCCGGACCGAGAGACTTCTGCCACCGCAGAGCCGTCCTCTTCTACTGGAGGGGTAACGGATGCAGAGCCTGCCCGCCAGCCGAACGGTGCCGCGCCGGTGGCCAAGAAGGAGGATCGCGCCGTTCAAGGCGCTCCCTTTCGTTCCTAGACTGGTGTCCAAGACAGGAGTAGGAGAGGGCGGCCCCCTCGGCCGTCGTTCCCGCTCGTATTCTCGCCGTGGTGAGGCGGTTCGCCCCGCTTCCCCCGGGCGAGGACACGGCATTCACCTTCTCGGGACGCTTCTCGCAGCAGCCGAGCGCGGGGCCACAGTCGATAGTCGCGGGATCGAATTTGAGCCTCGGGATCTGCGCGGGGCGATCAGGCTCGGTACAGAGGCGAATCTCGTTGTGTTCGTGGTTGATGCGTCTGGCTCAGTGGCTGCAAAGGATCGACTGAAAGCGGTTACTGGCGCGTGCATTTCGATCCTTCAGGATGCGTATCGGCGAAGGGATCGTGTGGCCGTTATCAGCGTCCGGGGAAAGAAAGCGACAGTGCTTGTGCCTCCAACTCGGTCGGTAGATATTGCGGTGAGTCGTCTTTCTCAGGCCAGAGTAGGTGGGAAGACTCCGTTGGCTTCTGGCTTGGAAGAGACGTACAAGCTCATTGACCGTGAGGTATTTAAGTCGTCGGGCTTGCGCTCGATAGCTGTTGTTCTCACGGATGGCCGTGCAACTGACGGGCTCAAACGGGTTAACGAGGTAGCAGGTGCACTTGCCTCCCGCAAGGATGTGGGCTGTGTTGTCATTGACTGCGAGGCTGGTCGTGGTCGGGTGCGTCTGAATCTCGCAGCTGATGTTGCCCGTGCACTGGGGGCTCCCGTCTTGTCAATCTCGGATTTCAAGGAAGCTGGGGCAAAAAGCTTGTCCGTCTAGCTTTAATGTGACTAAAGTCACATTCGGGGGGACGGGGAATTTCGGGGGTCCCCCCGGATGGAGTGAAACTATTCACAGCTTTCGTTCCGCCCGGGAAGAAAAAAATACTTTCGGCTAAAACGTAATACGTATTTGTTGTGTTCATAATGTTTTTAGGTACCGAAGTGTAGGAACAGGGTTAAGTTGTAGAACAAAAGAAATCGGAAAATGAGAAATTCATTAAAGCTTCTCACTGTCGCTCTTAAGGTTTCGAAACGGTTAAAACCGCAGTGAATGGACATATTTGTGACGCTCGGAGCTAGGTAAATCTGAGATAATCTGATAAAGTAACCAGCGAGGCTAAGGATTCGATCAGGATAGCCCGTGAAGTACCGGTGATTTTTGTCGGACCCATGTGCTGCGCGCGGATCATGAATTCACGCTCGAAGTGGACAGAGTGCGTATCGGTTGTTCTAAGAATCTCTCAGCTGGGTAGCAAAGTTTTCCCACGATGGACGTGCACAGTGCGAGTTGACAATAAATGCACTTGTGTACTGAGCGTTCTTACCGAACCGAAGGTTGACGCTTTTACCGTGGTACAAAAGTAGGTGGATAAGGGTAAGGAAAGGGAGGTAGCGTGAGTTTCATAGTCCCCGTCATGCGATTTGGCGACGAACTTGATGAGGCCGTCGCTTTCTATTCTGAGGCGTTTGATGATGCAACCGTCGAGAAGCTGTATCACTACCCAGATAATCCCGAGACATGCGAGCTTCTCCGCTCGCACCCTGAGGTTACAGGTCGCACCCTCGGTGCGAAGATGATGTTTGGGAATTCGCAGGTTTTCTTTATCCATGCTCCGTTCTCAGTCGACGAGGACGAGTCCATCTCCCTTATTGCTAACTTCGCTGGAATCAACGACCCGGAGATCTGCGACCGCGCGCAAAAGGTGTGGGACGCTCTCTGTGAGGGCGGAGAAATTATAGTCGAGTTCGAATCTTTCCCCGGCGGGCGTTCCGCCGGAATCGTCCGCGATCGCTTCGGCGTGACATGGGAAATCATGAACACCATTCCCGACGGAAAGAAGCGCTAATTCCTCGTTCCGTCTGTAGCTTTCGGCGGGAAATATCAAAATCAAGCGTCGGATGCCGTTGATTTTTACTCACAGGTCTTCCCCGACCATATCGTTGATGAGACGTTCAATTACCCGGAGAGTGACGGACTCGTAACAGAAAAGTCCGTGCTGTTTTGTGCCATGCAGGTAAGTGGCCAGTGTTTCGTTTTCCAGGATGCAGGTGTGCCGACCGAGCCATCGAGCCGTCGCTCCACTGTGTTTGCTATTTTCTGCGAAAATCAGGCGGAGATTGACGAGTTGTGGAAGGAGCTTGCAGCAAACGACACTCCGTTCGGTTTCCCCGGTGTGTGCACGGATAAGTTCGGTCTCAACTGGATGATTGTCCCCGAACATGCAGCTTCTCTAGCACAGGATGGACCTACCATCGACAAGCTCTGGCACATGGAGAAGATTGATACCACCCAGCTGTAGCCGAACATATTGCAGCCGGAGGTTACGCATGCGTAGCTGGTAATTCATCGGACGGACTACCATAGACGTATGCCTAAAGGACACGTTGATTCACACGCTCTACCTGATGACGGCCTAACCACAAGGCAGCGCCGTCTACTTCCCGTCACCGCAGTTTTCACCGGTGATGGGAAGGGGAAGTCTACCGCAGCGTTTGGTATGGCCATGCGCGCCTACAACCAGCATTTTTCCATTGGGATTTTTCAGTTTGTGAAGTCACCCAAATGGAAAGTGGGCGAGGAGGCCGTATTCACGACCCTCGCCGGCGTGGAGGGCGCGCCAACTGTTGAGTGGCACAAGATGGGGCAGGGGTGGAGCTGGATCAAGAAGCGGGCGGACGGGGAGGATCCTGCACAGGCCGCAGCTCAAGGGTGGGAGGAAGTTAAGCGCCGTTTGCAGGCCGAACAACATGATTTCTATCTATTGGATGAGTTCACCTACCCGATTGAGTGGGGGTGGATCGACATTGATGATGTCTGCGAAACGCTGCGCAACCGCCCCGGCACACAGCATGTGGTGATGACCGGCAGGCGTGCTCATCCGGAGCTCATCGAGGTTGCAGACTTGGTGACAGAGATGCGCAAAATCAAGCACCCGATGGACGAGGGGCGTAAAGGACAGAAAGGCATAGAGTGGTAGCCCCTACCACTGCTCCCGCTGCCGCCGGTGTTGTTATAGCAGGTGCTGGTAGCGGGACGGGGAAGACGACCGTTGCCACGGGCCTGATGGCTGCTCTGTCTCGCAGCTACCGCGTTGCACCTTTTAAAGTCGGTCCAGATTTCATCGACCCCTCTTACCATGCACTGGCAACGGGCCGTCCGGGGCGAAACCTCGATTCTTTCATGTGTGGGAAGGATCTCATCGGCCCCTTGTATGCCCACGGTTGTCAGGGAGCTGACGTCGCTGTCGTCGAGGGGGTCATGGGGCTTTTCGACGGTCGAATCACCTCCGATGCCGATGGTGCCCGGTGGGCACCAGGATCGACGGCGGAGATCGCAGGACTTCTTGGTTTACCTGTCATCGTCGTCCTCAACGCTCGTGGGATCAGTGCAACTGCGGGTGCTCTCGTCCATGGTCTGGCCTCATACAACTCCGATGTAAACGTGGCTGGCGTGATTCTTAACCAGGTAGGCAGTCCGCGCCACGCCGAAGCATGCACACGTGCGATCGAAGGTTGTGGGATCCCCGTCGTCGGCGCAATTCCGCGGGTCGCAGATGTCGAGGTTCCTTCGCGCCACCTCGGACTGGTGACAGCAGCAGAGCAGGGTGATAGCGCGCTCGCTGTAGTAGAGCACATGGCTGATCTCGTCGCGCAGCACGTCGATACAGAGGACATTCTTCGTCTGGCTTCCACCACCTACGTCGGTCCAGCATGGAACCCGCAGGGTGCAGTGGAGGGAACACCAGTGGTTGTTGAGTCGGCGAAGCGGTCTGAACCTGCCGGGTGCTCGTCCTCGTCCTCCCATCATGGCAGAAGTCCACGCATCGCCCTCGCTGGTGGGCCCGCTTTCACCTTTGTTTACGCGGAACTACCTGAGATATTACAGGCCTGTGGGGCTGACGTTATCGGGTTTGATCCGCTTACTGATTCGCTTCCTACGTGCGATGGCCTCATCATCCCTGGAGGTTTCCCGGAGGAGCATCTGGAACCACTGACGCGCAATCAGACGTTGTTGCATGAGATTCGGCATGCTGCCGCCAATGGGATGCCCATTTATGCTGAGTGTGCCGGGCTCCTCGTGCTGTGCGGTAACCTCGATGGTGCGCCGATGGCCGGAGTCGTGCCACGGGATGCATCTATGTCCGGTCGCCTCACGCTGGGGTACCGGGAGGCTACGGCACGTGCAGACAGCGTTCTGTTCCGTGCAGGGGACACAGTCCGCGGGCACGAGTTCCATCACACCACCCTCGCCCCACCAGAACCGAAACCTGTTCAGGCGGAGGCGAACTCTCCCCAGTCAGAAATGAACGCTCCCCAGGCAGAGACACAGCCAGCCCAAGAATTGGTGAGTTCTCAGATTGCCACAGGCTTGGGCATGTCGGTGAATTCTGACGAATGCCACCACTCGGTGACAGCACAGCAGACCCCTGGTGGACCTGCATCTATGCACGCCCCCGAACTCGGCGAGGATGCTGTGGGAGCGAGCGCCGTCGGCCGTGTAGAGACAACCACGGGTGTGGAGCCAGAGCCTGACTCGGCGTGGCGCTGGCTGGGGTGGAAAGGAAAAGAGTGCGCCGAGGGATTTGTCACATCCAACGTGCACGCAAGCTACCTGCATATGCACCCGGCCGCTATTGCTACCAACATTGCTACCTTCGTTGCGGCGTGCAGCCGTTTCGGACACAGAAATGAAAGCTAATATACTTGACTTCTATGAATGAACGCGAGCAGCAGCAAGCTGGCAGTCCCGTTTCCGTACCCCGTGGAGAATACCGCCGCGAATTTCGTCCGGAAAAGGGAACAGTCACACTTATCGGTGGGGGACCTGGTGCGGCTGACCTCATCACCCTCCGCGGCCTGCGGGCACTAGAAACAGCCGATGTCATCCTGACAGATCATCTGGGCCCGTCCAGCTGCCTTGATGAACTCATCGATACTTCGGCAAAAAAGATCGTCGATGTGTCTAAGCTTCCCTACGGAAGAAAGGTGGCACAGGCGGAAACAAACCGCCTCCTTATTGAGTACGCTCGCGAGGGGTACGTTGTCGCCAGGCTCAAAGGCGGCGACTCCTTTGTCTTTGGCCGCGGCTTCGAAGAAGTACAGGCGCTGACGGAGGCCGGTATTAGCGTCCACGTCGTCCCGGGAGTCACATCTGCGATCTCTGTTCCAGCTGCGGCGGGAGTTCCTATCACCCAGCGTGGGATCGTTCACAGCTTCACTGTCGTATCGGGGCACGTGCCGCCGGAACACCCATCGTCTCTCAATGATTGGGCCGCTCTTGCGCACACGGGTGGTACCCTAGCCGTCATTATGGGTGTCAAGAACGCCTCCGCTATCGCCCACAGCCTCATTGAAAACGGCAGGCCGAGTGATACACCGGTCGCTGTAATTGAAGAGGGAACGACGAACAAGCAGCGCTCGTTCCGCGGTCGCCTTGATGAGCTAGGAAAGATTATCGAGGATAATGATGTCCGACCGCCTGCCGTTTACGTGATTGGAGAAGTCGCCGCTTTATGAGTAACAAGCCCCAAACGTCCTACCCGGTAACCGGCTCAGCCTACGGGTGGCCACTGATCGTCCTGTGTGCCCTGCAGCTCATGGTTGTGCTGGACGGCACAGTAGTCAACCTCGCACTTGCCCGCATACAACAGGACTTGGGGCTTACCGACGAGCTCCGCAGCTGGGTGGTCACCGCGTATGCGCTTGCGTACGGTGGCTTGTTGCTGCTAGGCGGTCGCATTGGCGACGTTTTCGGGCGGAAGCGAGTATTCCTCATCGGCGTGGGCCTCTTCACCGTGGCATCCCTCGCCTGTGGCTTGACAAACAGCGCCATCTTGCTGCTCGTCGCTCGTGTTGTCCAGGGACTCGGAGCCGCCATTGCTTCCCCTACTGCCATGGCACTCCTCGTCGTCACCTTCGCACCCGGAAAACCCCGCAATCAAGCCTTCTCCGTTTTTGCGATGATGACGGGATTAGGATCCGTTCTCGGGCTCGTTATCGGTGGCGCACTGACACAGGCGTCATGGCGCTGGATCTTCCTCATCAACGTGCCAATCGGACTGCTCATTGTGGTGGCCGGAATGAAATACCTCCGGCATCCGGGTGATCGTGCAACGATCACGCTTGATGTCCGTGGCGCGATTTTGGCAACGGCGGCATCTACGCTTCTCGTATTCGGGTTGTCCGCCGGAGGCGGTGGCGCTTCGCCACTTATTGTTGCTTCGCTTATGCTGGGCGCCGTGCTGCTGGTCTTGTTCTTCCTTTCCCAGCGCAAGGCCTCCCATCCTGTTCTCCCGCTGAGCATGTTCGCCAACCGCTCGCGCGCAGCAGTTTTTGTTTGCTTGCTCCTCGTCGGTGCCCTCATGATGGCGATGACAGTCCAAGTCGCGCTTTTCGTCCAGGAGGTCCTCCAGTACACACCGCTTCAGGCGGGTCTTGCATTTATCCCCTTTGCCTTCGCGTTGGGTGCTGGCTCTGGCGTTGCCGGAAAACTTGCGGAAACCGTCGCGCCCCGTTTCATCGCAGCAGGTGGCGGTGTCATCCTCGTTGGTGGTTTCATCTACGGCTCCACCCTGGACATGACTGCCAGTTACTGGCCGGATCTTCTTGTCCCAATCCTCATCATCGGTGCTGGAATCGGTATCATCCTCATCCCACTTACGCTTTCTGTCGTCGCCGGAGTGAAGCCGGACGAGGTTGGTCCCCTCACAGCAACATCGCTGGTGAGTCAGACACTTGGCGGGCCTCTAGGCCTCGCCGGGGTGACTGCGTTTGCCGAGAGAGTCGTACGCAGTGGACTCGGCGATGCAGCATTTGAAACGCTGAATCGCAGCGCCCTGACAGAGGTACAGCGAGCAGCTCTGGGGCAGGGGTACACGGATTCTCTTCTCATCTGCGCGGCGCTCGCAGCCTGCGTAGTTGTCATCTGCTTGGTTCTCGTTCGTTTTACGCCGGAAGATATCCGTGAGGGGAAGAAGGCAGAAGAGTTAGCTAACCAGGGCTAGTCGGTGGAAACCTCGCGGCGTAGGGGTAAGGTCTATACCCATGATTACTCGTTTGTCCACTCTCTTTCTCCGCACTCTGCGTGAGGATCCCGCAGACGCGGAAGTACCGTCCCACAAGCTTCTCGTTCGCGCAGGCTACATTCGGCGTGTAGCCCCCGGCGTGTACACCTGGCTGCCGCTCGGCCTCCGCGTGTTGCGCAAGATTGAGAACATCGTCCGCGAGGAAATGAATGCGATCGGGGGCCAGGAACTGCGGTTCCCGGCGCTCCTTCCTCGCGAGCCCTACGAGCTCACCCAGCGCTGGACGGAGTACGGCAACTCGCTGTTCCGCCTCAAGGATCGCAAGGGCAATGACATGCTCCTCGGTCCGACCCATGAGGAAATGTTCACCCAGGTGGTGAAGGACATGTACTCTTCCTACAAGGATTTCCCCGTACTCCTATACCAGATCCAGACGAAATACAGGGACGAGGAGCGCCCTCGCGCGGGTATTCTCCGTGGTCGCGAATTCGTGATGAAGGATTCTTACTCCTTCAATATGGACGACGAGGGACTGGACGAGTCCTACCAGAATCATCGCCAGGCGTACCAGAACATCTTTAACCGCCTCGGTCTTGACTACGTCATCTGCAAGGCTACTTCCGGGGCCATGGGCGGATCCGCCTCGGAGGAATTCCTTGCAGTCAGTGAAAACGGTGAGGACACGTTTGTCCAGTCGAGCGACAAGACCTATGCGGCCAACGTAGAAGCCGTCGTGACCCCAGCTGCTGAACCTCGCCCGATTGAGGGACAGCCCGAGGCAGAGCTACACGAAACTCCACAGGCCGAGACAATCGAGGCGCTGGTCGAGTGGGCAAATAGCAAGGGTATCACCATCGAGGGCACGGACATCACCGCAGCGGATACGCTCAAGTGCATCGTTGTTAAGGTAGCCAAGCCCGGTGCGGATCCTGAACTGACCGCCATTCTCGTCCCTGGCGACCGCGAGGTAGACATGGGTCGCCTCGAGGCATCTCTCGAACCTTCCACCGTGGAGCTCGCAAGTGACGAGGACTTCAAGGAGACCTCCTTCCTCGTGAAGGGTTATGTTGGCCCACGTTCATTCAATAAGCAGGGTCTTACCGTGCTTGCTGATCCCCGTGTCGCGGAGGGAACCTCCTGGATCATTGGTGCCGATGAACACGAGCACCACATGGTCGGTGCTGTGGCTGGCCGTGACTTCACCGTAGACGGTTCGATTGAGGCTGCTGAGGTTCGTGAGGGTGACCCGGCACCGAACGGTACAGGTACTTTGACGCTCCAGCGTGGTATTGAAATTGGTCACATTTTCCAGCTTGGCCGCAAATACACCACGGCGATGGATGTGCAAATTCTGGATGAAAATGGCAAGCGCAGCGTACCGACGATGGGCTCTTACGGCATCGGTGTGTCCCGCGCGATGGCCGTCATCGTCGAGCAGAGCTACGACGATAAGGGTCTTGTGTGGCCCGCATGTGTTGCTCCGTATCATGTTCACGTTGTCGTGGCCAACAAGGATAAGGAAGCACAGGACGCAGCAGAGAAACTTGTCGCTGATCTCGATGCTGCAGGCATTGAAGTGCTGTTCGATGATCGCCCGAAGGTAAGCCCCGGCGTGAAGTTCAAGGACGCGGAACTCCTCGGCATTCCCTACACTGTGGTTCTCGGCCGTGCGTTTAAGGATGGGGAGATTGAGTTCCGTGTTCGTGCAGGCGAGACCTCCACTATCCCCGTTGACGGTGCCCTCGAGCACATTGTCACGACTGTGCGCGAGGCGTTAGCGCACTAGCGTCCTAATCGGCAATATCAATATGCAGTGTGGCTTCGTTTTAGCCACCTTGGCCGAATGCCTGCTGTGAGCCGGTTAACGCACGAGCCTCAGAGCAGGCATGTGCTTCTGATTGGCGGCACGTGCTTCTTGAATGGTGGCACGTGCCAATCAATTGGTGGCCCCCTAGGTGGCAGGCTGGTTGTGGGCCAGAACCCGAAGGAGGTCCGCACCCATGTCCCCACACGATATTCCCCCGCTGATCCCCAAGCCACCAGAGAAGGATTGGGCCGATTACAACACCAACCCCGACCCCGGCAGGACTCGTAAACGTCGGCGTGCAAGCATGCTTTCTGCACGCGATGTGCTGGCGTTGCCGACTGTCACCCTTGCACCCGGTGCCACGCTTTCCGATAGTGAGTTGGTCATGCCGGATGCTGCGGCAGTCGTGTTTATCCCCAACACTGAATGCTCATGTACGGTAAAGAAGCAAGCAACCGAAAACAATAGATAGACCGCCAGCACTACACTATTCCGAACCAAAGACCAAAAGATAAGCATTTTGAGAAAATCTAAACTTTTGGATTTTCCTACAATGCCGACTACGGCGGAATCCCTCCCACTCCTTATATATTTCTTTCTGTATACATTGAATTTGTATTTAGTAAAATGCAGACAACACCACGGATCGGCTTTTGGCTGGACAATTCCAACCAAACACCGCAGCAGACAGTAGAAACCATTCTGAACGTTAGGAAGCCGGTATGATTGTTACATATAAGGGGAAGAAAAATTTCTTTTAGATACTTGTTTTCCTAAAACTGATGTGATATAATAATTCAATTCCAGAAAAGGAGTAAAAAATATGCGGCAAGGTATTCTTAAATAAAACTATAATCAAATAGTGGGAACAAAGGATTATGATAGTCCCTTTTGTAGGGGCTTAGTTTTTTGTACCCAATTTAAGAATACTTTTGCCTTATCAATTTTGACATATCCCCAAAAACAGCACTCACAAACAGGTGTATGCTGTATATGTGTATGTCCGCAAATTATCATCCCCAGTGGTAAAAGTATTTTACTGCTGGGGATTTTTATGCCCTTCGGGGCAGTAAAGGGAGGACAATCACATGAAAATAATCAATATTGGAATTCTTGCCCATGTAGACGCTGGAAAGACGACCTTGACGGAGAGCCTGCTATATGCCAGCGGAGCCATTTCAGAACCGGGGAGCGTCGAAAAAGGGACAACGAGGACGGACACCATGTTTTTGGAGCGGCAGCGTGGGATTACCATTCAAGCGGCAGTCACTTCCTTCCAGTGGCACAGATGTAAAGTCAACATTGTGGATACGCCCGGCCACATGGATTTTTTGGCGGAGGTGTACCGCTCTTTGGCTGTTTTAGATGGGGCCATCTTGGTGATCTCCGCTAAAGATGGCGTGCAGGCCCAGACCCGTATTCTGTTCCATGCCCTGCGGAAAATGAACATTCCCACCGTTATCTTTATCAACAAGATCGACCAGGCTGGCGTTGATTTGCAGAGCGTGGTTCAGTCTGTTCGGGATAAGCTCTCCGCCGATATTATCATCAAGCAGACGGTGTCGCTGTCCCCGGAAATAGTCCTGGAGGAAAATACCGACATAGAAGCATGGGATGCGGTCATCGAAAATAACGATAAATTATTGGAAAAGTATATCGCAGGAGAACCAATCAGCCGGGAAAAACTTGTGCGGGAGGAACAGCGGCGGGTTCAAGACGCCTCCCTGTTCCCGGTCTATTATGGCAGCGCCAAAAAGGGCCTTGGCATTCAACCGTTGATGGATGCGGTGACAGGGCTGTTCCAACCGATTGGGGAACAGGGGAGCGCCGCCCTATGCGGCAGCGTTTTCAAGGTGGAGTATACAGATTGCGGCCAGCGGCGTGTCTATCTACGGCTATACAGCGGAACGCTGCGCCTGCGGGATACGGTGGCCCTGGCCGGGAGAGAAAAGCTGAAAATCACAGAGATGCGTATTCCATCCAAAGGGGAAATTGTTCGGACAGACACCGCTTATCCGGGTGAAATTGTTATCCTTCCCAGCGACAGCGTGAGGTTAAACGATGTATTAGGGGACCCAACCCGGCTCCCTCGTAAAAGGTGGCGTGAGGACCCCCTCCCCATGCTGCGGACGTCGATTGCGCCGAAAACGGCAGCGCAAAGAGAACGGCTGCTGGACGCTCTTACGCAACTTGCGGATACTGACCCGCTTTTGCGCTGCGAGGTGGATTCCATCACCCATGAGATCATTCTTTCTTTTTTGGGCCGGGTGCAGTTGGAGGTTGTTTCCGCTTTGCTGTCGGAAAAATACAAGCTTGAAACAGTGGTAAAGGAACCCACCGTCATTTATATGGAGCGGCCGCTCAAAGCAGCCAGCCACACCATCCATATCGAGGTGCCGCCCAACCCGTTTTGGGCATCCATCGGACTGTCTGTTACACCACTCCCGCTTGGCTCCGGTGTACAATACGAGAGCCGGGTTTCGCTGGGATACTTGAACCAGAGTTTTCAAAACGCTGTCAGGGATGGTATCCGTTACGGGCTGGAGCAGGGCTTGTTCGGCTGGAACGTAACGGACTGTAAGATTTGCTTTGAATACGGGCTTTATTACAGTCCGGTCAGCACGCCGGCGGACTTCCGCTCATTGGCCCCGATTGTATTGGAACAGGCATTGAAGGAATCAGGGACGCAACTGCTGGAACCTTATCTCTCCTTCACCCTCTATGCGCCCCGGGAATATCTTTCCAGGGCTTATCATGATGCACCGAAATACTGTGCCACCATCGAAACGGTCCAGGTAAAAAAGGATGAAGTTGTCTTTACTGGCGAGATTCCCGCCCGCTGTATACAGGCATACCGTACTGATCTGGCCTTTTACACCAACGGGCAGAGCGTATGCCTTACAGAACTGAAAGGGTATCAGGCCGCTGTCGGCAAGCCAGTCATCCAGCCCCGCCGTCCAAACAGCCGCCTGGACAAGGTGCGCTATATGTTTCAGAAGATAATGTAACGTCTTGCGCAATGCAAGCGTTCATTGCTGGCTATTGCGAAATATCATTGATAACTGCACCTCCGAGAAGCCGAAAGGCGATTTTTGCGCGCAAACCCGGGCATCACGCTCTAAGCTAGCTGGCACATAACAAATTAGCGCCTCAATGGCACGCATTATGGGCCACGCTCGTAGGGCATAGGGAGAAGCCACTGCAAGCAAAGAAAAGCCCTAACCCTCTGATCAAATCCTCGTCGGAACGATACGGAGAGTTGGGGCTTCCTCATACAAAACCGGAAAATTATGGCACAAACCGGAAATTATGGCATAAACCGGAAATGCTGACATAAACCGGAAAAACTGAGCGCGTCGTGCGTTGCCGTTAACGGGCTTAATCGCTGGAACGAGCGCTAGCGCACAAGGTGGCAGCGCCTTTCGCGTCAGATGAGGGAACCTCTGTCCCCGCGCTGACCTCTTTCCTCACCCCTCTTAGGCCGACTGTCGATGCAAGTAACAGGCGCAGGTGGGGAGGTAGTAGGGGTCAGAGTGTCCACTGAGCGGGGATTAATCGAGCAGGGATTAATCGTGGGTGGCCTCTGGCGAATCGGTTGCAGGTGCATCCTCGGTGGCCATTGGGCTTTCGGGTTCATTTGTGTTGATCTGGGAGATATCTGCTCCGTCCTCATCATCAGCAGGGCGGTACGTGGACAGGTGCGCGATGATCGGATCGAAGTGGGCGTTCACGGCGGCGACACAGGCCTCCTCGTCGCGCGCCTCGAGAGCGTCGACCATCGCTTTGTGAAGCTCCGCGTTAGCAAACTTTTGCTTACGGATGGTGGACTCGAAGGGAACGCGGATGTAGGCGTCGAAAAGCGCAGCGATGAGCGGAGCATACAGTGCGTTGCCCAAGTCCTTGAACAAAGTGACGTGGAATTCCCTGTCCGTGTCCGTGGTGACATAGCCAGCTCGCTGCTCTGCCTCCATACGAGCGATGATGATTCGAAGCTCATCAATATTTTGCTCTTCCGCGTGGCACGCAAGACGCATGAGACTCGTTTCCAAGACTGAGCGAAGCTTCACCACATCCTTGAGCACGGAATAACCGTTCTTTGCATCTCGTTGGGATGCGAAGATGAGCTGGGTCGTCAGGGCCTCTAGAGTGATGTCGTTGACGAAGGTACCGGCACCGCGCTTGATGGTGACGAATCCCAGTGCTTCCATAACCTTGAGGGCTTCGCGTACAGCAGACCGGGAGGCGCCGGTAAGTTCCATGAGTTTTGACTCGGGTGGAATAGGCTTGCCAGTTTTCAGACCTTCGCGCACGATGTAATCGGTAATCGTTGTCCGCACCTGCTGAGTGCGGGAAGGCGTGCTCGTGCGGCGGTTAGCCGCAGACCAATCGGGTGTCGCTGTCATCAGGGAACTCTCCTTGTAGTGGGAGGGCGGGATTCGAATACGTACACCATGCTTTCGTCAGAGGCCAACAAAGGCACATACGCTATGCCGGAAACGGCAGTAGGAAGTGCCTACGAACCCGTGCCCATACATGATTCAAATATAGGACAGGAAAGCCCTATTAGCCAACGAAGCGCTTTCAGCTAGCGGGAGTTTTGCGCCAGCGGGGTACCGTTGGTTTGGATTACCGGGATGCCGTTGGTCTGTGCCAACAGGGTGCCGCTGGTTTGGGACGCCGGAGGCCGTTGGTTTGGATTACCGGTATGTCTTTGGTTACCGGGTGTCGTTGGCTGTGAGTTGTTCTAGCTCACCGGCGTGGCCTAGGAGTGGGTTTCAACCAGCCCCGCGTCCTCCACACTGAGCCCAGCAGCTTGAACCAGAGGAAGACTCCGGAGAGCGGCCTGGCCGGCAGCGCGTACACAGAACTCTCGCCACGCAGGGTCTTCCGCTCGCGCAGCTAGTTCACGCCACATGCGGGTGGACTGGACTCCGTCCAAGACAGCGTATTGCAGTGCGCTCGTGGGATCGGTCGGTGTAACTGTCGGGGTGGCATATCCAGGAGCAGATGCAGTAGAAGCCTGCGGGACGAGAGTCTGCAAGGCGTGCTCAACTAAACCGTGTTCCTTTGATGCCGCCACCATGAGGTTCCCAATTGTAGGATCTGCGTAAGCAGCTGCCGTGGTTAGGCCGTACTGGGATGCCTCCTGCCAGCCAAGTGCCTCCTCAACAGCTTGCTTATCGGCCTGGCTGAGATTTGCAGAGAAGTCCGCATCACAGCCACGTGCTGTAGGAAGCTGGTTGAGGATATGGGTGACAAGGTCGTTTTCTCCCTCGGCTGTGAGGTCAAGGCTAGGGATCTGGGGAGCAGCCAGGCTGGCTGCGACGTACTGGTCGGCGATGAGTGGCTGACTAGTCTTGTCGGCCTCAGATAGTGAGGCGATCATCGCATCCAATACAGTCTCTAACGTAGCTGCGCGTTTTCCTGCGACGCGGGGCCCCGAAGAGGATGCCGCACAAGACTCAGGATCGATGGTGTACTCGCTTGAGGCAGCGTCCCCGTCCTTGTCACCGGGGGTGAGATTTTTTAGTGTGCGTTGGGACTGAGCGTCGATCTGCCCTGAAACAGGATCGATGGAGTAAACACAACTAGGGGGAAGCGAACCGTCCTTCGTCATCCCGCACAGCCGTTCAGCTTCAGCGTGCAACGTCGCAGCTTGGTCTCTCCACACCTGAGCTTGCGCGTCCGATAGCTCCTCTGAACCAGCGATCGCCACTGCATTGTGCTCGAGTCCAACGAGTGTGCGATCGGGCTGCGGGCCCTGGAATGCACTGCAGCCCCCCGTCGCGCCAGCAAGCACGACAGACGCTGTTAACAGCGACGTTAACTTCCGCGCCCGTTGGAAGAAACGCGGATGAAAAGTCCCCCGCAGTAGAGGATTCTGTGGTGTAGTCGAGTGTTCAGCCGGAGTTGTAAGCACGATGAAAAAGTGTAACCGTTCCGCGTTTTATGCGGTAACCGGTACCATTTAGAACATGGCACTTCCATCAGAAAAGACTTTGCTCGATATTGCAACCGAAACCGGTCGCCCTTGGGGTCTGTTTCCCCTTCGCGTAAAAACAGTTGAAGCAGGCCCACATTCCACCGTTACGGTCATCGTCGATTCCGAGTCGGATCCAGATATTGATGCTGTAGGAGAATTCTCAACGGCCCTGTCACAGGTTTTTGATGAGAAGGAGGCCTCCAAAGAGTTGTCCTTCGGGGCTGGTTACAACCTTGAGGTTTCCACTCCAGGTATCGATGAGCCACTGACCCGGCCGTACCAGTGGGCGCGCAACCGTGGTCGCGCTGTTTCAGTTACCCTCAAAGGGCAGGAGCCTGCAACCTACCGCATCGGTGCACTAAGCCCGGAAGAAGACCGAGTAGTCCTCATTTACTCCGAGGGCACGAAGGGAAACAAGAAAGCCAAGAAGACAATCGTCGCGTTACACGATGTTGAGCGAGCCGTGGTAGAAATTGAGTTTAACGGCGCGCCAAAAAATGAGGCCGCTCTTTCGCAAGAACCATTTGAGGAGTAATACGTGGGAAAAACCAGCCACTGTGTCAGCAGTTGCTGCCCTAGCTGCCCCCGTTTCGACAGTCGATTTTCAATCGGCTGCTGGTACGGGGAAAGTCCTACTGCGATAATGTGTACACGAGCTATCCATTCACGCCATCAACTACACAAGAGGTAAAACAAGTGAATATTGACATGTCCGCGCTCCGCGTACTGGAGAAAGAGAAGGGAATCTCCGTCGAAGACCTTCTCACCACCATCGCCCAGGGGTTGCACCGTGCGTATCTGCAGGCACACCACCTTGAGGACGAGTCCAGCGCGCGCGTCGAGATCGACCCTGACTCGGGAGCAGTCACTGTGTTCGCCATTGAACGTGATGAGGACGGGGAGATTATTTCTGAACAAGATGAAACTCCCGAAGACTTTGGCCGACTTGGCGCGAGTGTGGTTCGAGATGCTGTCTACCGGCGTCTGCGTGAGGTGAAAACCGACCGAGACTTTGACGAATATGCGGGGCTCGAAGGCAAGTGCGTGTCAGGTGTCGTTCAGGCTGATGCCCGCGCGAATGAGCGGGGGATTGCTGTGGTTCGGCTCGGAACGGAGCTTCAGGGGCAGGACGGTATTCTGCTGCCCGGTGAGCAAATTCCCGGAGAAAACCTGAAGCACGGTGACCGTGTGAAGTGCTACATCGTTGGCGTAGGCAAGGGGCGGGGTTCCCTGCAAATTTCCCTTTCTCGCACGCACCCGGAACTGGTTCGTCGGCTCTTCGAACTCGAAGTTCCTGAGGTGGAATCCGGCGACGTGGAAATCGTGGGCATTGCTCGCGAGGCGGGGCACCGGTCTAAGATTGCCGTCCACGCCACCACGAAGGGCGTCAACGCGAAGGGTGCCTGCATTGGTCCGAAGGGACAGCGCGTGAACAATGTCATGCGAGAGCTCCGCGGTGAGAAGATCGACATCATCGATTACGACGAGAATCCCGCCACCTACGTTGGCAATGCGCTCGCTCCCTCTAAAGTCGTTGGAGTGGAGGTTCTCGATGAGGAGAACCAGATTGCTCGCGTCACCGTGCCGGATTATCAGCTGTCCCTGGCAATCGGCAAAGAGGGGCAGAACGCCCGTCTTGCTGCACGATTGACCGGCTGGAAGATCGACATTCGTTCCGACGAGTCCTAATCCGACGCACCATCTTCCGGACGAGCAGCAGCCACCTCGGTGGGGTATCAGCAAGCGGCACGTCCACGGCAAGATGCAATTCCTCCAGTGGGGCGGATTCTCCTGATCGCCTGCACGATCGGTCGGAACGCGCAGGGGACTGGGTAGCAGAACATCTGAAAGGGCGCCACCTGCGCCGTTATTTTCACAAAATCGGCGCAGGTGGCGTAACATGTCTAAAGGCTCGTTGTTCACACCAGTGACCACGAGTTCTTTTGTGGAAGTAGTGCCAGTGGCTAAGAGTGTTCGGAGGTGTTGTGTCGCAGGTGGGAACTGAGAAAGCACGGAAAACAACAAGTGCTGACTGTCCAGTGACCTCTCCACGCAACCGATTCCGAACCTGCATCGCCACTCGTCGGGTTCAGCCCTACACCTCACTACTTCGTGTTGTTGCGGATACGGATGCGTCTGATCGCGTGATTCCGGACCCGCAGCGAAGGCTCCCAGGGCGAGGCGCATGGCTGACCCCGACAGTGGAGGCCTATGAGATAGCAGAAAAGCGTCAGGCGTTTCGCCGGGCGTTAAGGATGAAGAGGAATCCAGATTCCTCACCGGTGCGTGAGTACATCTCGCGCGCGCAAGCCGCACCTGCGGGGATAAACAACCGAGAATCCTCCGCAGACCGCGGTATGACTACGACAAGGAAAGACCCTAGTAACTGATGAGCACACGATGAAGCATCAGCGATGAAAGTCCAGACCATGTCACGGTAGTCGCACGACTTGGCTTTTCGGGCCACCTCTCACACGGTGGTGCCAATTCTGTGGGCTACTCGTGACCTAACCAGATATACAAGGAGTACAGTGCCCGGAAAGCTACGTGTCCACGAGCTCGCGAAAGAGCTCGGGGTAACAAGCAAGGAATTGCTCGCCACGCTGAAGGAGCAAGGCGAGTTTGTAAAGACGGCATCGTCAACAATCCAGCCACCGGTAATTCGCAAGATGCGCGAGTTTTACGCATCGCAGGGTGAAGCTGAAGAGCCGAAGAAGCCCACAAAGGCCACAAAACCGGCTGATGCCGCAAAGAAGACAACTGCCACAAAGCCGTCTACGGCCAAGCCATCGGCGGCGAAGCCTGCCCCGAAGCCGGGTGCAAAGCCGTCTCCGGCTAAGGTGCACCCCTCACCGGCACGTGTCGCCGAGGAAACGGCGGCAGCGCCGAAGCCGAAGAATTCTTCCAGCAAGACTGCTTCTGCAGCAAAGCCTGGCCCGAAGCCGGGAGAAAAGGCTCCGAGCCCAGCCAAGGCTGCGAAGGCAGCACACGGGGAGAAAAAGACCAAGCCGGCACCAAAGCCAGGTGCACCGAAGCCCACCCCTGCAACCGCAGCACACAAGTCTGCGGAAGCACACGCAGGTAATGACAAGTCAACGCCGAAGCCCGGCCCGAAGCCGGGTATGCCACCGCGCCCGCGTGGCGGGGCACCGCGTGTTGCAAACAACCCATTTTCCACGAGCAGCTCATCCAGCCGCCCGCCGCGTCCCGGCGGAACCCGCGGAGGGCGGCCCGGATCTGGCAGTGGTCAGTCTGGTCGTGGCGGGAGCTCCCGCCCCGGTGGAAACCGAAGCGGTCACAGGAGCGCAGCACCCGGCAGGTCAACCGGCGCAAGCCACGGATCGAAGCGTCCGTCGCCGGCACAGATGCCGACACACCCGAGTCCGGGCCAGATGCCGAGCCATTCCGCCACATCCAAGGAAAGCCGTGGAGGCCGTGGCGGTCGCGGCCGTGGCGGACACAACAACGGCGGTTTCGGCGCACCACGTGGTGGTCGCGGCGGACGTCGCGGCGGTACCGCAGGTGCATTCGGACGTCCGGGTGGCGCACCCCGCAAGGGACGCAAGTCGAAGCGTCAGAAGCGCCAAGAATACGAGGCAATGAAGGCACCGAAGGTCGTTGGCGGCGTCAAGCTACCTGACGGCAAGGGCCAGACCATACGCCTCGCACGCGGTGCATCGCTTGCAGATTTCGCAGACAAGATCAACACCGAGGCCTCGCAGCTTGTTCAGGCTCTGTTCAACCTCGGCGAAATGGTAACCGCAACGGCATCCGTTTCGGACGAGACGCTGCAGCTGCTTGGCGAGGAAATGAACTTCAAGGTTGAGGTTGTGTCCCCCGAGGATGAGGATCGCGAACTCCTGGAGAGCTTCGACCTTCAGTTCGGTGAGGACGAGGGCGACGAGGATGACCTCGAGCGCCGCCCGGCCGTCGTGTCCGTCATGGGCCACGTCGATCACGGTAAAACCCGCCTGCTGGATACGATCCGCCACTCCAACGTGGGCTCCGGCGAGGCCGGTGGCATTACGCAGGGTATCGGCGCGTACCAGGTTGAGGTTGAGGTGGAAGACAAGCCTCGCAAGATCACCTTCCTGGACACCCCAGGCCACGAGGCGTTCACCGCTATGCGTGCACGTGGCGCGAAGTCCACGGATATCGCCGTTCTGGTTGTCGCCGCCGATGACGGCGTTATGCCCCAGACGGTGGAAGCGATTAACCACGCCAAGGCTGCGGACATCCCGATTGTGGTGGCCGTGAACAAGATCGATAAGGAAGGCGCATCCCCGGAGAAGATCCGTGGACAGCTCACCGAATACGGCCTCGTTCCGGAGGAATACGGCGGAGACACGCAGTTTGTCGATATTTCCGCTAAGCAGAACATCAACATCGATGCCTTGCTGGAAGCGATCGTGTTGACCGCAGATCTGCAGCTCGAACTGTTCGCCAACCCGGAGATGGACGCACAGGGTGTTGCCATTGAGGCTCACCTCGACCGTGGTCGTGGCCCTGTTGCCACAATTCTCGTTCAGCGCGGTACCCTCCGTGTGGGCGATTCCATCGTCGTCGGCGATGCACACGGACGCGTCCGTCGCATGCTCGATGAGTACGGCAACTGTCTCTTATACACATCTCCGAGCCCACGAGACTCCTGAGCATCTCGT